>Ga0209402_10002438_pt1 | contig 18585 bp, 24 predicted proteins | sample ArcticOcean_MG_C_3_FD_187437 | JGI IMG/M metagenome (GOLD analysis project Ga0209402, IMG submission 187437) | Marine microbial communities from western Arctic Ocean - ArcticOcean_MG_CB8_126 (SPAdes) (version 2) | ecosystem: Environmental > Aquatic > Marine > Oceanic | place: Arctic Ocean... | reverse complement strand
GAAGAAGTAGATTCAACCTTTATATTACCAGATAGATTACAGATAAAGAAGGAAAATAAATAGTTGAAACTTAGTTATTGCATCACAGTTTGTACAGAATTTATAGAAATACAAAAGTTATTACATCTATTAATAAAAAATAAACGTGAAGAAGATGAAGTAGTAATTATATACGATTCAAAAAATGGAAATGGGACTATCCCCATATTTTTCAACAACGATCCTAAAAATGAAAAATATAGTTGGTATGAATTTGAATTTGATAGAGACTTTTCAGCACTTAAAAACTTTGGAAAGTCTAAATGTTCTGGAGATTGGATACTACATTTAGATGCTGATGAGTATCCACATGAAACATTAATGGAACAACTCCCTCAAATTATAGAAATGAATGATGTTGATCTTATATGGCTACCAAGAGTAAATACGGTAGATGGAATCACAGATGAACATATACAAAAGTGGGGTTGGAAAGTATCAGAAAAAGGTTGGGTAAATTATCCTGATTATCAAGCACGAGTATTTAGAAATAAAGAAGGTATATGTTGGCAAGGTAAGGTACACGAACATATTATTGGGTGTGAGACTTATTCACACTTACCACCACACGAAGAATTATCGTTATATCATCCAAAAACAATTGACAAACAAGAGAAACAGAATGAGTTATATAAAGGATTAATAAAATGAAGTCAACTATATTATATGATATAATAGAAGCTGGAGAAGGTAAAAGAGAACTTACAACTACTTTAAGTAAAAAAATGAAGCGGGACATAGTAGATTTTTTTAGTTTTGATAAAGCTAAAAACTTTCATTGTTTAGAATTGGGGTTTTGGCGGGGACATACGACTCATATATTATCACATTTATTTAAAACAGTAACATCTATTGATATTAATGATGGAAGTAAAATAATACCAGAAGCATTAGAGAGAGATAATATAGATTTTATACGAGAAATGGATATATATGAAAGTAATCCAGATAATATATGGAGAAAGTTAAAAGAGACTTATCCAGAATTTAATATATTTTTTATAGATTGTGTACACGATGCAGCACATATGCAACAAGATATTAACAGGTGTTTATCTGTGGCTGATTTAAGTAAACCAATATATTTTATAGTTGATGATTATGGTACAACTGTAGTTAACAATACAGAAAATACATGGGCTGGTAGTATTAATGAGTATATAAGAGATATGTTGATTAGAGTCTCTAATTTTACATTAGTATCTTATATTGGTGAAGATGTAGGATTTGATTATCATAAAGACAGAAACCCATTAAGAGATAGAGAGGGAGTTATTTTAAAATGGCAAATTTGATTTATACTGTTGCTATAAATCACGATACATCTCAATTTAAAAATTCAGATTATTCACAATATTGTGTGAAATCTTGGGGAAGTTGGTGTGAGAAAAATGATATAGATTTCATAGTTCTTACAGAACACGATGCTAGATACAAATATCCAGTTTGGAATAAAGATTTAATTTTTGAAATATTAGAAGCTACTGATACTGAATATGATAAAATAGGATATGTAGATAGTGATACTATGATTCATTGGGATGCACCCAATCCTTTTGATATGTACAATGATGAATTTTGCTGGGTAAAAGATATTGCAAATTTTCGTTGGGTTACAAAAAGTATAGAAACATATAATAAGTTTTATCCAACACAGACATTGGATTTATATGATTACTACAATTCAGGAGTATCCTTTTTTACAAAAGAACATAAGTTTATATATGATAACTTACAGAAATTATATAAAGAAAATTCTGCAGAGTTGGATGAATGTGCAACTAAGGGAGTTGGTAAAGTACAGACATTACTTAATTTTGAATTACAAAAAGAATCTGTAAAAATAAAAGAATTACCACCAACTTGGAATATGTTTTCAATGCATAAAAGAGAAATGTTTAATCATAATTGGCAAGATGGTGAAGATAAAACACCATTTTTTATTAAGTACAGTTGGTTATGGCATTTTACAGGATTTCCAATTGAAGATAGAACTGATATAATGAAACAGACTTGGGAAATGGTGGGAGATAGGTATTAATAAAACTATGAAAAATACAGTATTCATTATAGCAGTAAAAAAAGATGGGCAACTAAAGCCAGAATATGAAATATCAATTGAGTCTTGGAAAAGATGGTGTAATAAAAATGATACTCAGATGTTTTTATTGGAAGAACCACTTGTTCCTATGGATGAGATGCATATAATTTGGCAGAGATATTTTATGTTTGATATATTTGATTCAAATGAAATTGAATCTGATCAAACTTTGATAGTAGATGCAGATACAATAGTTCACCCTGATTGTCCTAACTTTTTTAATGAAACAGAAGGTAAGTATTGTTTAGTTCATGATGATGGTAGTTATGATTGGATTTTAAGGGGAATGGAACACTATTCAAAATATGTGTATGATGGGCTTTGGTTTGATTTTTGGAAGTATGGTAATAGTGGATTTCAAATTGTAAATAATACACACAGAGAATTTTTTGATTATATGAGAGAATTTTATTTCGAAAACAATGAAATGATAAGGAGTATTCAAGACAATTATGGGATAGGTACTGACCAAACACCATTAAATTATAACTTGAATTTTAAAAATATTCCTGTTAAATTGTTATCATACAAATATAATATGACTTGTATGCTTAAAAAAGAAATATTAGCAGAAGATATGTTACATACAAAAACAGGGTGGGTAATGCATTTTAATGGACTCCCCGATAAAGAAAAATCAGTTCCATATTGGATGGAAAAAACTTATAGGTATTTATATGGTTAAAGTTTCAATTATAGGTAAGGGTACTTTTGGTGGTAAGATAGAAAATTGTATCAAAAAATTTGTTCAGTTTGTAGAGCCTGATGAAGCAGATTGGATTATTATAGCTACACCAAATGATTTACACCACGAACAAGTAGAGTATTGGTTAAGTCAAAGGAAGAATGTATTTTGTGAGAAACCATTAACTTTAACTATAGATACAGCAAAAGAATTGTTTTCTCTTGCCGATTTCTTTGGTGTTAAACTTTATGTAGATGATGTTTTTAAATGGCATCACCATAAAAATGATTTGAATTTTATAGAAAGTTATAATAATTTTAAGTGGCACAAATATGGTTCATTTAATGCAAATATAGTTGATAACTTAGCATACCACCATTTTTATTTATCAGAATTAGCCTATAAAAAATTTGAAGTAGAGGATGTTAAGGTACATAAACACTATTATGATGCTCATGGATTATTAAAATTTACAGTTACCGTGAACGGTGAAACTGCAGACTTTGATTATAAGATAGATCATATAGGTGAAGCAGAACATTGGATAAATAAATGTAAAGTAACTCAGTCTGCAAATAATCCGCTTAAAGTAATGTTTGAAAATATTTTGATAGATGGTAAAGAATTATATTTTACAAATAATAGGAGAGGAACTTTAGGTGCAGTTAAATTATGTGAAGCAGTAAAGAAAGAAGTTTTCCCAACGGTATTGGTAGTAGGTGGTGGTATATTTGGAACAACTGCGGCAACAATGTTGGCAACATCAGGTTTCAATGTAACTTTACACGAAGAGTTAAGTGGATTGATGAAGTGTGCTTCAGATATAAATCAGTATAGGTTGCATAGAGGATATCATTATCCAAGAAGTAAAACGACTGCTAAGGAATGTGTTAGTGGGTTAAAGACATTTAAAAGAAAATATGAAAATAGTGTAGTAAATGGAGACATAGAGCATTACTATGCTATAGCAGAAAGATATAGTCTTACATCACCACGAGAATATTTAAAATTTTTGGTAGATATGAATTTAGAATTTAATGTGGTTGCACCAATAAAAAATACATCTTTAACTTTAAAAGTAGAAGAAGAATTATTTGATAGTGAAAAGTTACGAGTTCAAATAACTCAAAAAATGCGTAGTGCGGGAGTAAATGTTAAGTTAAAACATAAAACTACGAAAAGAGATATAGAAGATAGTCAGTTTGATTTTGTTGTCATAGCAACATATTCTAAATTAAATACTTTATTAAAAAGTAAAAGGAACTATCAATTTGAAGTTTGTGAAAAGCCAGTTGTAAAATTACCAGATACCTATAGAAATAAAAGTATTGTAATATTAGATGGTCCTTTTATGTGTTTAGATCCATATAGAGATGGGTATCACGTTTTAGGACACGTTGATCATGCTATTCATAGTAGAAATGTTGGTAAAATACCAAAAATTGATAAGGATATAAGAAAATATTTGAATAAAGGAATTATAAGAAATCCTAAAATTACAAAAATAAAAGATTTTATAGAAGCTGGTATGCAATTTTTCGATGAATTTGATAAGTTAGAACATATTGGTTCGATGTATACTATTAGGACAGTACTGACTGATAGAGAATATGATGATGCAAGACCAACGATTGTTAAACATGAAGGTGCAGAAGTGTATTCACTATTTTCAGGAAAAGTGGATACTTGTGTAGATGCTGCAAATATTTTAATTAAAAAATTGAAAGGAACTTAAAATGAAAAAGTATGATTTCGCTGGTAAACATATCTTAATTACAGGTGGTAGTGGATTTTTAGGTAATGATTTAGTGACTCGGTTAAAAGGTTCGGGATGTCATGTATGTGTTATGGCTAGAAATGAAGGTAATTTAATAAAATTACAAATGAAGCATCCCTGGATTAGAATTTTAACTGGTGATGTATCGGATAGATATTCAGTACAACAAGCTATGAAAGGAGTTGATGGTATATTTCACTTAGCCGCATTTAAACACGTTGGTTTAGCAGAAAAGCAATCAAGAGAATGTATAAACTCTAATACTATTGGTTCGTTAATATTATTAGAAGAGGCAGTAAAAGAAAAAGTTGATTTCGTATTGGGTATTAGTACAGATAAAGCAGCGCAAGTTTCTGGAGTATATGGCGCATCAAAACTTCTTATGGAAAGATTGTTTACTCAATTTGAAAAAACCTATCCAGATATAATGTTTAGAATTGTAAGATATGGTAATGTATTATATTCAACAGGATCAGTTTTATGTATATGGAAAAATCTTATTAAACAAGGAAAAGAAGTTATTGTTACAGAACCAAAAGCAACACGATTCTTTTGGAATGTAGAACAAGCAATTGATTTAATATTTGACTGTTTTCATAATGCTAAAGATAGTACACCATATTGTCCTGATATGAAATCTATGAGGATAGATGATTTATTACAGGCTATGGTTGTAAAGTATGGAGATGGTAAGGAAATTCCCATTAAAGTTATTGGATTACAACCAGGCGAAAATCTTCATGAAAAAGTATTAGAAGAAGGTCTAGCTTCAAATGAAGTTGAACATTTTACAGTTGAAGAGATTATGGAATTAATTTGATATTAAAAAACACATATATCATAGGATGCCATATAATGTTTTATGAAATAGATATGGTTAATGAATATATTCGAAGTTGTAGAATAGCTTTAGAAGATGTTGAAAATAAAGAGAATGTAAAATTTCATTTTTGTTTGAATATGTCTACCTATTTTGAAAAGTATGATACGCCTGATAGAAAAGGTATGATTATGAATCAATGGAAAGGTATGGTTTCGGATTTAAATGCTGAAGTGAATATATATCATGATAATAAACCATATACAATGGCAAATTATCGTAGAGAACTTAATCTTATGGGAATAAATTATGATTATACGATATGGGGAGAAAGTGATTGTTTGTTGCCAGCAGAAGTATTTTCAGGGATAGAATCAGTATCAGAGTATGCTAAACAAAATAATTTACATAGACATATTATAACTTTTGCTGTTAGAAAGATGTGGGACGAGAGTTGGAGAGTATTGGAGCATCCAGACTTTACTGATAAACCATATTATGATATGGATACTAAAGAAGATACAATATTAGCAACCACTTCACCCTGGTCTATAAGATATTCTATGTCTCAAGAAGAAATGGAAACTGTTAATAATAAAACAGAAGAATATGATGTTAGGATGTTAACATATCCAAAATTTGATGGTAGTGGGTTGGTTATTTCAAGAGATTTGTTGATGACTGGGGCTAACATAGCACCAGCAGTATTTATGAATGGAGATGATACTTCATTTTTACAGAGTTGTATGCTACATATGGGAGAAACCTATAAACAATTTGTAGTAAAGAATATATTGAAAGTTCATAATAGAAATCATCCAAAGAAACGTAGGTATGTAGAGGGAGAGGATAAAGATAAAATGACTCATTTTAAACGTTCTACACAAACTTGGTATCAGAAATTAAATAATATATCTAAAACTAATTTAGATAAAACATATCATACTCAAGAAAAATTTCAAACTTATTTAGATTTAAAGAGGGATTAAAATGAAACCTAAATTTTATAATGGAAATGCATTAATAATTGGTGGCAATAGATTTGTAGGTAAAGCTTTAGCATCAGAAATTGTTTGGGCTCATAGATTTAATAATGTTGATGTGTTTAATAGAAGTGGTACTGGGCCTTGGGGAACAACTGTAATTCAAGGAGATAGAAATAAGCGTGAAGATTTAGAAAAGATAAATTTTAAAAAATATGATTTTATAGTTGATATGTGTTTATACAATCCAGAACAATATGAAAAATGTGCTGATTTAATTCCAGAAGATACAAATTATGTTTTTGTAAGTAGTGGAGCAGCTAATGAAAAATATCATAGGGCTTTTGGACAATATGGTACAGATAAGCTTAAAATAGAAGAGATGTTACATGCGGATGGAAAAAACTGTAAGATAGTAAGACCTACTTATATAGTAGGTAATGGAAATCATTTAAAAAGATTAGGTTATTATTTAGGACAGTTAAGAAAGGGTAGATGTGCTATTGAAATAGATGGGGATGGAGATTATGAAATAAATTTGGTATTTGTACAGGATGTGGTAGAATGTTTATTTCAGTTAGCTGTAGATAAAAATAAAACTATGAAAAATTATGATATATGTGGAGATGAATCTATTAGTGTTAATAATTTAATACACAAGTTATTAAGATACTACCCAACTGACTATGTTCCTATCCAATCAACTGATGCCCCATTTCAAAATACTGAATTTACAGAGTTTGATAATAGTGCTATAACACAGGACTACGATGTAACTTTTACTTCATTAGATGTAGGAATTAAAGATTATGTTAACTGGTTTAAAGAAAAAGGATTAAAAAAATATGGATACATTGTTTAGAGCAAAACCATACATACCACCTGAAAGTAAAGAGTGGATTTTAGATAAGTTTGATGATATCTTAACAACAGGAGGATTGATTCAGGGTAAATATGTAGCAGAGTTTGAAGAAAAGATAAAAGAGTTAGTAAAAGTAGAAAATGCAATTGCAACAACTTCTTGTGGAACTGGTCTTGAAACAGTATTGATGGCATCAGGTATTAAAGGTAAGAAGTTTATTGTACCAACCCAAACGTTTGCTGCAAGTGTAAACTGTATAATTCGTTCAGGAAATATACCGTTGATAGTAGATGTAGATAGTAAAACACAATGTTTATCTAAGGAAATTATATTACAAAATATGGATGAAGAAGTTGCTGGTATAGTTTTAGTTAATATGGCAGGATTAATAACTCCTGAAATGTTAAGTATAGAAGAATATTGTGATGACAACGGCTTGTTTTTATTAACAGATGATGCACATTCTCTTGGTGCTAGTTATTATGATGTATATATGGATCATATAAGGTTTGCGGGATCATTTGGAGATGCTGGAGTGTTTTCATTTTACCCATCTAAAATTATAACTACTGCTGAAGGTGGAATGATTACTACAAATAATGATAAATTGGCTGAAAAGTGTAGAGTTATTAGAAATCATGGGACAGTTAGAAATGAAATGCTGGTAAAAGGGTTAGATTTTGGTGTAACCTGTGAAATACCATCTACTAACTATCGTATGACTGAATTTTGTGCAGTTTTAGGATTATCTCAACTTAAATATTTAGGTACATTTTTAGAAAAGAGAAACACTATAGCAGATGAATATAAAAGAGAATTGAAAGATATAGATTGGTTAGATACAGCTCCAACATATACCTTCATTCAACAATCTTGGTGGCAGTATATTGTTAAAATAAATGATGGTAGGGCTAGGACAACGTTACTTAAAAAACTTTTAGATGAATATAAAATACCTACTGCTAATGCTTATTGGCCACTATGCCATCAACAAAGTATTTATAAAGATTATTTAAGTCCACATGGATATAAAAATTCAGAAGAATTGATAATGAAAGTTTTTTCATTACCAATGTACTATGAATTAGCAATAACACAAGTTTATGAAATATGTGAAGCATTAAGAGAAATGTAATGATTGTTTCAATACATCAACCAAATTATTTACCTTGGTTAGGATATTTTAGTAAGATAAAACAAAGTGATTTGTTTATACTATTTGATGATGTACAATTTCCAAGGGGTAAGAAACACTTTGGGCATAGGAATAGGATAAAAACTAATTTTAATGCAAGTAAATGGTTAACTGTTCCAATACAAAATAAAAGTGATATGGTATCGTTTAATGATACTGATATAAATTATAGTTTAGATTGGAACAAAGAGCATCTTAGATTAATAGAGATATTTTATAAAGAAGCACCACATTTTAATAAGTATTTCACAGATATATCAGAGTTATTATTAAAAGAATATGCAAACCTTACTGAATTGTCAAAAAAACTAATAGTTTATTTTATGAAAGAGCTAAAAATAAATACAGAAGTAAAACTATCTTCTGATTTTGGTGGAGTAGGCTTGACGGGGTCAGATAAAATATTTAATATTTTAGAAAAGGTGAGATCTTATGCATATACTGTAGAATATATAAGTGGATCTGGAGAAGGATCTCGTAGATATATTGAAGAGGGTGAATTTAAAAAAAGAAGAATTAATTTACATTGGCAAGAATATGAACATCCAGTGTATAATCAATTATTTAACGGATTTATGCCATATTTATCGGTAATAGATTTATTATTTAACGAAGGAAAAGAAAGTTATAAATTAATATGAATGTAATGGCTATAGGTGCTCATCCAGATGATATAGAGTTTGGGTGTAGTGGTACTCTAATAAAACATAAAGAGCGAGGAGATACGGTTGTTTATGTTTGCATGACAAGTACAGAATCAAAATCAGGAACGAGTGGAAAAGTTCTTAGAAGTTTAGAACAATTAACAAATGAAGTAAAATGTGCTACTGATTTAATCGGATGTGATTTTGTAGAGTTTGCACCATTTACAGATTTACACATTCCATTTAACTTTGAAAGTGTTTCCGTTTTAGATGGTATGATGCAATCTTATAAGATAGATACAGTTTATACTCATTGGGCCGGTGATTCTAATCAGGATCACATAGCTACATTTAAGGCTACGATGGCAGCTGCAAGATATGTACCAAATGTATTTTGTTATGAACAAATACCTCTACCAAGACATACAGAAAATGAAATGAATATAAACTATTATAGCGATATAACTGATTATATGGATTCTAAAATAGAGGTTGCTAAGTGTCATAAGAGTCAAATAAAAAAGTATGGTAAAGAAGGATTTGATGTACCACATAGATTAAAGATTTTGGCTGAATATCGAGGTATTCAGGCAAATTGTAACTACGCTGAAGGATTTCATCTAATTAAAAAGGTTGAGAATTGGAAGTATTAACAATTGAGAGATAACAGAGAAAGAGAAATTCGAAGAATGAGAGGATACATACCCACTAAAGTTGTAAAGACTAACCCAGAATTTGGAGTTGAACTTGCATTAACAGTTCCGTATGCTTATTGGTTACATAAGCAAGGTGCTTTGGAAACTGTAATAACTTCTAAAGGTATGAAACCGTTTTATTATTTTTGTGATGATGTAAGAGAAGAATTTAGTGAGAGAACAATTGACAATGCAGCCGCTGGATTAGATGAACTACCAAATAATTGGATACATGGTATCAATCCATTAGAAGAACCAGCAGTATTGAATTATGATGAGTGGACACCACCACCATATAAAGAGTATTATAAAAATGACGAGTTTAATTTTGATAATAAACCATTAGTTTTTATAAGTAGTAAATATAATTTGGAGCATGGAGAGACTCCGCTTGGATTTTTTGATATTCAATGCTTATATGATATGTTTACTGAATTGACGAGAAAAGGGTATGTAGTAATTTATAAGAGGGCTACAAATAGAGAAGAATTTGCTATAGATCAGAATGAAATGAACTCAATTCATCAAGGGTATGAAAACATAAGGGCAGATGTTGAAGGAATAGGTAACATATCAGATAGACAGTTACCACAATTTATGGAAGATGTTTGGTTGTTAGATGATATACCTAATATATCTGACTATTCTTATAATGAATTTCAACTTAAAGTTATGGCTAATTGTGATAGATTTATAACTGTATGTGGTGGTAATTCTATTTTATCTTCTTATTTTGGCGGAACTGTTATATCATATGTACATAAAGGTAAAGAATTACGTCCAAATTATTTTGGCGAGAATAGTTATTTTAGAAAGCTATCTAATGCAAATATACTTCCAGTATATGATGTGATAGGTTCAGTTAACAAAGAAACTTATGAGCACGAAGTTAATCAGACTGGAACAAATGATTATACTAAATTACTTAATACTATAAAGGAAAACTTTTAATGGATGTAGTAATAGCAATAGATGATTTACACCCTAAACCAGGTTGGGGTTGTGAGGGTGATGAATCTGTTGGATATTTGGAAGAATTGAATAAAGAATTTGGTTGTAAATTTACTTTATTTATTCCATCTCATTATCACAATGAGAATGATATTGGAGTATTGGATAACCCTGATTGGGTAAATTTTTGGTTAGATAAGGATTGGGTAGAAATAGCGGCTCATGGACATATTCACGATAATAGGAGTGAAGAGATGGGAGAGCAAGAATTTCTGGATCAAAATTATAATCAATCCCTTATTAAAATAATTAATATTATGAGTTTTTGGCAAGTATTAGATTATTCCCCCAAAGGATTCAGAGCACCAGGTTGGGGAGTTAATTCACAAAGTGCGAAAGCTATCGGAGAGTGTTTTGACTGGGTAGCAGCACACGATGTAATTAATAAAGGTATAGATTTTGGATGTGATACTTTTTATGGGTGTGATGGAATACACGAAACAGATAACATTAATTTATGGGAAAATAGATTTATGTTTCAATCTCATATAGCTGGTGATTGGAATGATAACTGTTGGAACGAGAAAAATTATAATAATTTTAGAAATATTTTAGAATATTTATCTACACAATATAAATTAAGTTATAAAACTATGAGTGAGTTATGAATGTAGTTATGAGTTTTGGAGAACACCGAGAAGATTTAGATGCTTGGTGTTCAAAGAATGAAGCATACTATTTAACAGTTAAACCAACTCCAGTTAACAGAACGGAGACTGTTTTAAATTATTTTACATGGAAAGGGCATACTATTTTCAAATATTGGTATGCATTTACGGAATTAGATAAAAATTTTGATAAAGAGTATTCTAAATTAATGATAATTGATTCTAAACAAAAAGTACCATCAGAAAATTTATTTGATTTATGTGAAGATAATATATGTGCATATATGAAAAAGGATAAAAAAGAAAATGCAGAATATTCTAAACTTTTTTATAATTTTAAAATTTCAGAAGATTTGTGGTTTGATACTAAACTTATGGTAGTTGATAAAAAATGGAGATGTTTATTTGATTCTATGGTAATTTTTTGTGGAGATCCTTTTTTTAAGCATATGCCTGGATCAACAAATGGGTTTATAAACTATTTTGTTAGAATTTTTGATGTTCCTGTGAGAGAATTATGAGTGTTAAAAAGTTATATTCACTTGGTATTAAGAGTAATGAAGATTCAATATTCGGACTGTCAGTAATTCAAGAAAGGCAAGCTAGGACTGGGAATTGTGAGCAGGTTGGAATGAGGATGTCTAGAGTGGTAGAGCCAACACATGATATAAATGAAGCAGATATTATATGGTTCAGGCCTAAATCAGAGATTATATCTTCTTTGAATTTTGATAAATGGAGTACAATATTAGAAGAAAATAAAGACAAAGTGATATTAAATCATATAAAAGATTATAAAAATTATGATAGCAAGGATAGAAGTTATGCAATTTGGAAAAAGAATGGTTTATGTACTCCAGAGTGTAGAGTAGCAGTGGACTTCGATACAGTTTTAGATATGTTAAAAAAACACCAAAAAATTTGTTTGAGAACTAACAATGAGGCTACTGGAAATTATATGACTATTATGGATAGAAGAATTATGAAAGAGGGATATATAAGAGCAACTTTTAATTTGTTAGCTCAAATTAGTAATCACGCTATAGCTGGTTCTCTCCAGTCAGTACAACGTAAGCCAGGTGCAACAGAAACTTATAAGGCTACCCGAGGTAAAAGGGAAGATACTAAAGTTATTGCAGTTGAATATCTAAAGACACCAAAAGGAATGAAATATTTATATAGAATGTTTGTAGTGGGAGATACTATAGTAGGTGGTTATGGATTAGCATCTGCAAGAGATAATATACATGTAAGAGATGTACGAATTAAAGATGTAGAACAAATTATGAAATCAAATATTAGACTTGCTGAATTGATGGAAGATGAAGTTTTTTGTGAGCAAGTGAAGAGGGCAGTTTCATCTCTTGGTGTTGAAATTGGGGCAGTGGAATTTTATGAGATAGATGGAAAGCCACATTTTGTTGAAATAAATACTAATTGGGCTACTGCTACTGCATATGATGATGTAGAAGGATATGGAGATGCAAGGTTGAATGCATACCTAAAAGAAAATAGAGAAACATATAAAGATATTGCGTGGCCAGTATATAGGCATAATGATTTAACAATGTATTTTGAATTTTATAAGGCGTTTGAACAATGGACATAGCATTCTTTTCAGAAACAGGTACAAATCAAAAGTATCCAAGAGATTTTCCCAACGCTAGAACAGAAGTGGCTTGGTGTCTGGCATTAGATGCTCCAATGTGTGCACTTGATGTTTTACCAAAAGAACATTTTGATTTGGGTATTGTTATTATACCAAAGAATAATCCGAAGGTTAATTTAGATTTTATAAGAAAGTGTTGTGATAAAGTGGCAGTAATGCAAGAGGGCCCACATTGGTATTTCCAAGACTATCAGATAGATAAACAGTTTCATTACTATAATACTTTAATAGATGCAGATTTGATTTATTGTCATAATCAAAGTGATGTGCCTTATTATAGAGGAATATGTGGTGGATTGAAAGATGTTAGAGTGATGAGAAGTTTGATGATACCTGATGGATTATCACCAAGAAGTAAAACTGTAGGCGAAGGAATTATGATAGGTGGAAACTTCGTTAGTTGGTATGGTGGATTTGATTCTTACATAGTGGCAAGAGAGTTAGGATATACAATAACATCACCATCAATGGGTAGAAAACAACCACAAGAAGATTCAATAGAAGATATATTTTATCTACCATATATGAGTTGGAGAGAGTGGATTGATAATTTATCACAATATAATATAGGAATTCATTTGATGAGAACACATGCTGCTGGAACATTCGCTATGAATTGTGCATTTCACGGAATACCTTGTATTGGTTATTATGGGTTAGATACTCAAGAGATATTACATCCTATGACAACGGCAGAGGTTGGAAATATAGAGCATGCTATACAATTAGCAAATAATTTAAAGAAGGATAAGGAGTTTTATGATTACTGTAGTAAAATATCCTTACAAATGTTTGAACAATATTATACTGAAGAAGCGTGGTTAGAAAATTGGAATGAACAATGGATAAGTTAAACTACGATATTGATGATTTCCCATTTAGAGAAATGGTGAGGGATTGGTTTAAGGTAGACTTAGATAGATTGCATGAAGAAAAGAATTATAAGCATTTTACCAGAAAAACTGATCAACAAACTCATTGGCATAAATTATTTTATAAGAAGGTAAGAGAATCAAATGAATGGGATTGGCATTATAAATGGTTTATTAAACAGATAAAGAAAGTTAGGTGGAATGATAAACCAATAGTTTATCAAAAGATACCAACATTTAGAGTACATTTTCCTGATAATGTGGCTGTAGGAGAGTGGCACAAAGATATAGAGTATCGTTCAGGAGATTGGGTAGAAGAATTAAATTATTATGTACCTATTACAGAGGCTAACGGCACTTCTACAGTACATTTAGAAGATAATAAATCTTTAGATACAGAATATGGTGAGTATTGGGAGTGGGATGGTCTCAATATGAAGCACGGTAATGTAGAGAATACTACTGGAAAAACTCGTGTTAGTTTTGATTTTAGAGTACATTTATATCAAGATCATTATTTAGTAGATAAAAAGGCTAAGAGTATAAATACAAACATACCATTTACCATCGGTGGATATTATGAAGTGATGGATAAATTGGGAGATGAACGAGAAGGAGAGACTATAACATGGAGTTAATATCATTTATAATACCAAGTAGAACTAATTTAAAGTATTTGAAGCAAGCATATAGAAGTATAAGAAAGAATTCCCCCCACCCACACGAGATTTGTTTTGCAGACGATGCAAGTACTGATGGGACTAAAGAGTGGATAGAAGAAATGATGAAAACCGACCCGAATATAAAACTTCATATCAATAAAGGTCCAGAACGGTTAGGACATACTATTTTATATGATACATTGGTTAATGATTATGCAACTCACGATAGAGTTATGATATTTCATGCAGATATGTATTTATGCCCTAAATCAGATGAAGCTATAGATAAACATTTAAAACCAGGTAAAGTAGTTTCTCTTACTAGAATAGAACCACCATTACATCCAGAAGGACCTGAAAAGATAATAGAAGATTTCGGAATAGAGCCAGAAGAATTTAAAGAGGAAGAGTTATTAAAAGAAGTTACTACACTTCAATTAATGCATGGAACAGATTATAATTTCGCTAAGTTTACTGAAGGTATATTCGCACCTTGGGTTATGTATAAAAAAGATTTTCAATCTATAGGTGGACACGATCCATTATACGCTCCACAATCAAAAGAAGATTCAGATATATTCAATCGGTTTGTTTTGGCAGGATACGAACTGATTCAAACTTGGGAAGGTTTTGTATATCATATGACAAGTCGTGGTAGTAGATTCAAAGATGGTGCTGTCAGAAATCCTGATGGACAAGTCTTTATGAAGAACAGAGAAAGTTCAGAGTGGTTAGAACAAAATCAAAGAAGTACAAGAAACTTTATTCGTAAGTGGGGACATATGGTTAATCATGATGAAATGATGAAACCTATTATTCCACCTAAATATGATGTAGGTTTTGTAGTTAAGGAGTGTAATTACAATTTTTTACATGCGTTGGAGCCTTGGTGTTCTAATATCTATATAGAATATACTGGTATTATTGATTCTTATATCAAAAAAGAGCAGCCAGATACTATGTATGATTTAAAAGATAGAGTACGTCATACCTATGGTCACAGACGACAAACCTATGGCGCTAAGAATGATGTTGTGGTTGAGATTGATGCTAAAGAATTAAATGCCGATAACTTTCAGAACTTAGTTCATTTATCTACAATTTTAGAGGATAGTGGTGAAGTAGGTGAGATGGAACTGGATATATTTAAAATACAAATAAATAAGTTAACTAATTATAATGATAATCTTATAGTTTGCGATAGATGACTTACTATTTATTAATAAATGAGGATCCTGTGGAAATAGGAGAAGTTTCGTTTGATAAGTTTTATGCATATGATGGGTGGCATCATATAAATAAAATAGTGAATACTGGAGTAACTCCCTTGATAGAAAAAATAGAGATAGTATCGGATGCAAACAAAAAGTTTACCGTTGAAGAATTTTTAGATGAAGTTTCAAAATATAAAATACAAATATGATTAGAGTAATAGATAATTTTTATAGTGATCCAGATTCCATAAGGAAATTTGCCTTAGAGCAAGAATTTCCTGTTAGAGGAAATTTTCCAGGTGGACGTTCAGCTTCATTTGCAAAAGACGGATTGAAACGTAGATTTGAAGATATATTAGATGTAAAACTGATAAGGTGGAATACGGAAGATAAAAATTATAATGGATCTTTTCAAATTTGTAGTAGTAACGATGTAACTTGGATACATCATGATGCACAATCACATGCAGCTATTATATATTTAAGTCCTGATGCACCTATTAGTGGTGGAACTGCTATATTACGAGATAAACGGTATGGATTTTCACATATACCATCAATAGAAACATTAAAAGAACGTGGAATTGATAGAGCAGAATACAGAGATTACATTGGAAGTATAGGGAGAGATTATACTAAATGGGAACAGGTAGATTTTATAGGAAATGTATATAATAGAGCTGTGTTTTATGACGGAATACATTATCATTGTAGTGTAGATTATTTTGGTAGAAGTGCGGTAGAATATATGAAAGAACAAAGATTGTTTCAAATATTTTTCTTTGACAGTAATGCAGCTCCTGCTTGTGTGGACGACGATGACGATGTGTGGTGGAGTAGGGAACATTATCCAGATTATATAGAAGGGTACGATTATGGAAGTTGAATTTAAATCATCATTTAAAAATATAGCAGGGGAGTTACATAAAGATGTACACCCATATCCTATTAAATCTGGAGGATTTCCTGATTGGTTATCAAAGATGGAGAAATGGCATCATGGAGTAGGACATGATGCATTTAATGTATATGGAAATAAAGTAAAAGGAGTTAATCAGACTATTAAAGCTTGTCCTGCTGTTATTGATTCATATACCGCAAAAAATTCATTTATTATACCAAACTGGGCGGCTTTTATGTGGAGAGTGCAGGCAGCAACAGATGAAAACCCAGCGCCTACAATAGAATTACAAGGAAGTGATATGGCTTGGCATTGGGAAACAGGGGTACATCCCGTAGAACAAATGGGAGCAACTAGGGAAAAGCCACCTGCAAAATGGGCGGCGTCTAATCCAGTACCCCACTTACCAGCGGTTAAACTTGTAAGTCCATGGATGATAAAAACTCCACCAGGAACATCTACTATTTTTCTACATCCATTTTTTGATTATACATTACCTTTCAAAGTTCTTCCTGGGATAGTACATACAGATGTTTGGAGTGAAATAAATTTTCCTGTGATATGGGATGCTGTTGATTTTGATGGTTGGTTAAAGCAAGGAGTTCCTATGATACAGATGTTTGTTTTTAGAAGAGAAGAATTTAGTAAGGCAAAGATATCATATTTTACAAGCCCTAAAGAGATGGATGACCTGAGACAGAGTTATATGTTTGATTATAGTTTCAGCACTAGATACAAAACAGTTCGGGCTGGTATAAAATGGATTCAAAATACAGGTAAAAAATATAGTATAAATCCCTTGACTTTGATAGGAAAACTGTGTAAGATCATTCATAGGAGAAAATGAAGTGCCGAATATAAATAATTGGGATGAGTGGGACGATATTGAAGATGGAATGCATGCGGATGAAAGACGAGATAAGATAAAGCACAAAAACACTAAAACAGATAAACAAAAAACTGAAAATAGGTGGAATGAACCTCAAAAATTAGTATATAGGAAGAAAAAGAAATGAAATACAAATGGTTATTATTGGTATTATTATTAGTTGCTTGTGAAGATACCAAGCCTTCACTTGTGGATAGTGGAGTTACTTTAAATGGAATAATTAATCCACGGTTAGGTGAACCAGATGAAAATGGGTATTATCATATAAAGCTTGGTAATAAATGGCAAACTATACATAGGCTTAGTGGATTGTTATGGTATGAAGGATTAGCTGAACTTGAAGAAGGTGAAAAATATCCAGCAGAAAGTGTAAAGGTTTTTTGGGAATCTTCACATTATTGGGAATTAAGCGACACGTTAGGTTATTATATTAAACGAGGTCTAACAGATGATTTGGTGTGGGTTAACTACGATACTGTATATGTAACTGGATTTAGTGGGCAAGAAGTACCTACTATAAATTCAGCAAGTTATAGTAATGCTAAAGGAGAGTTTAATACAATGTTTGCTCCTGTTAGAAATATGAGAGGAGACACTATCCGAATATATGTTGGTTGGTATGATTTAGATGACAAAGATGTAGTAAGTACATTTCAGATAGTGTGTGATTGAGTGGATATTATGGTACAGATAGCAAGAAAAAATGACGATGGTAGATGGGACTCGAATATAGTAGGAGTGCTTGGAGAAAGAATACATAGTTTTTCAATAAATAATTTGTTAGAGGCGATATACCATAAAGAGAAGATACGAGAATTTAATATTAACTTGGAAGATGGAATAATATCAGTAAAAAAGAAATTTATAATAAATAAACCTATAGAATGGTGGAAGGACGAAAATTTTGAGTTACCAACCTAAATTAACAAAAGGACAAATAGAGTGGGCTAATAAGCAA
>Ga0209402_10002435_pt1 | contig 18598 bp, 9 predicted proteins | sample ArcticOcean_MG_C_3_FD_187437 | JGI IMG/M metagenome (GOLD analysis project Ga0209402, IMG submission 187437) | Marine microbial communities from western Arctic Ocean - ArcticOcean_MG_CB8_126 (SPAdes) (version 2) | ecosystem: Environmental > Aquatic > Marine > Oceanic | place: Arctic Ocean... | reverse complement strand
ATCACAAAATCCTCGGCGCTGGTAAATGGTGACACTTTTGCATCTGCAACAGTGGCGTTGGACGGAAATGCTGGTGGTACAATTGAAATAGGAATGACTGTAAGAGGAACCAGTATTGGTATTAATGAAACTGTTACGGTTATATCGGTTATAAGTCAGAGTTCAATTACACTGTCCAGCGCACAGACACTTCTGGACAATGAAACTCTGGTATTTGAGACTACACCAACAGCAGTGAGAGAATATAAGTTCCTAGAATATCCCGGCATCACCTTTTATTCACCCACTGCAACCACCGCAGCTGCACAGGCGTCATATGTCAGCACTACCTATACTCTTTATGGTGGCAACTTCAATCATCGTGCAGACCAGTTATATAATGAGTCTGGTAATACGGCAAGTTATACTGGTAGTATAAACACTGAAGCTGTTCTTGGTGATCGTTTGCAGTCAGAGTTTGGTGTGAACCAAACAAGTGTAGATACCAATCGTTATGACAATGAAGGGTTTATGTTAGAGTCTGGTTCTGGTGATATTACAAAGATCACTGTGGATAAGGGTGGCCAAGGTTATTCATTGTTACCGACTGCGACAGTAAGAAGTCAGTATGGTGCAAGTGCTAAAGTCTTTGCAACCACTCAAGATATTGGACGAGTAGAATCTGTTAACGTAACCAATCCCGGCTTTAATTATACTGAAACACCCACTATTGAACTTCGTGCAAACTTTCTAATTAAAGATATAACAGGAACTTTTTCATCTGGCGCTGTATTAACTAATCCCGGCCCAGGCACGGTAAGATCATTTGATCAGTCAACTCAAGTACTGTCTGTTTCTCTTGAAGATACGATTGCGATAGAAGGTGAACAAAATGGAAACACACCTACTGAGGGTGTGCGTCTAGAAGATTCTCTTATCGATCAATCTTATGTTGATGTTAATCTCATATCAAATGCTGATCTCTCGTATGGAGAAAATCTTGTTGATGCTGACGGAGACAGAATTTTAATAGATGCAATTGCTGCACGAACGGATTTCATTCTTCTGGAGGATGGATTTGGCGAACTAGTTATGGAGTTTGCCGAAACTAGGGGGTCTTTCTTTGATATAGAAAGTGGTACAGGAGATGCCGGTGTTGTAATAACAGAGGACTATGACTATATTGTTTCTGAGGATGAAGAGAATGAACTTCCGTTTGAATACGATACCCGTCAAATTAAATTTGTGCAAGAGACTTCTTCTCCCGATACAACTAAAATAAATGTTGGGGACTTTGTTGTACTTGATGCAGACTTGGTTTATGAGGAAGATTTAGTTCTTGATGCTAGTGCGGCCGATGTTGATGTTGGTGAAAAAATTCTCTTCAATGCGACAGACGCAAATGGAACAGATGATCCTAGTAATCTTATTGTCATGGAAGTTGGAACTGGGTCTGGGGTTGATGTTAACAATGAACTATTACAAGAAGTTGAACCATTTGTTAATCTGGTGTTGGATGGAACAAACTCTTCAGGATTTCATGAGACAGAAAAGATATTGTTTGAGGATGCCGGAGCAGATTATCTAAGCACTTCAACTACAATATCTACCGCAACTGCGTCTGCAACAATAATTGATGTTGATGTTGCTAAAGCATCTTTTGAGTTAGGAACAGCTATTGAGAAGACAGGTTCCTTTAGTGGTATTGAAAGTCTGATAGGTGAAGAACTTGTCAGAATTCAAGACTCTTTTTATTATCAACAGTTTTCTTATGAGATACAAACAAATGCCAGTGGTAATTCGTATCTAAATGAATTGAAGAAAGCAGTTCATCCAGCTGGATTTAATGTATTCTCTAAAGTTATTCAGACAAGTTCTGTGTCTATGGCTATAACAACAACGGGCGCTAGTCTTGACAGAAATGATTACGATATTAACACCTATAGTGCTATTCTTGCATCTACGTTTACAACTCTGTTTGATGAAACTATTCAACGCCGACTTGGTATTCAGATTGAAGAAGATGATGATATTCTACTAGAGAGTTCTATAATTCAGCGCGACGGTGATAAATTTATTCTTGAAGATGAGACAGGTGTTGGTTTCTTACAACTACAAACTCCTGAGAATGCATATCCAGACTTTGAAGCAATTTCAATTGTTCATGGTACAGACGCCGGTGAGTTTGGAATACTATTTACAGAAGACTTGGATCGTATTGTTTCAGAACAAGCAGAAGAGATTTCAAATAATCTTGTTCTTGATGGAACAGAAGATGGTCATCTTCCACAGTCTCAGGATGATGCTGGGTCTGACATTCTTCTTGACGGCACCGACTCTGATTCTACTGATGCTGGTGATTCATTAGAAGTAGAAGACAGCCTTCAAGATGGTATCTCTTTCATACTTGGAGAAGACACAAGTGTGGTTGATAATCTTCTGGATGAAACAGAAGGTGAAGCTTTTGTTTATGATGGAAATGCTGAATTAAATGCTGATGTATTCTTACGACAGAATATTACAACCAAGGTAACTGCAACGGTTGATATTGGAACACCTAATGGATTTGAATTCCTCACAACAACATCTATTAAAGGCATTACGGGGGATGCTATTGAACTAGAAATTGGTACTTCTCAAAAGGGTAGTCGTTTGTTGATTACTGGTACTGCTGATCTTTCATCAGAAGGAAATCCACAGGCCGATCATGGTGATAATTTCTTGTTAGAAGATTCATTGGATGTTAATGTTGGACAAAGTGTCACGTTAAACACCTTTACAACTATTGCAAACGATAACTTTGTTGATGAGACAGATGGTGATAATCTGATACTGGAAAACTCTGTTGGGTTCCAAGGTGGTGGTGCAATATTAGGTGAGGACTTTAATCCAGATTCTTATAACATTAATGATATTGTTCGTGAAGCAACGATATTCTTCCCGAATGAAAATGATGGTAAAGAGAACGATGCAATTATTCTTGAGGGCCAAGAGGTTGGAATATTCAAACAAGAAGATGGGTCAACTGTAACAGGAACATTTGGTGATGATATAATTCTTGAGGATTACACTGGATTTGGAGTTGGTGTTAAGTTATCATTAGAAACTACTCCAATTATTTCAGAAGAAGACGAGGGTGCGTTGCCATTTAATGTGAGAGAATCTACTATACTTGATCCTCTTGTACACCCCTCAGATATTTTTGTCAATAAAATTGGTAAATTAACTCACGAAGATGATTATGATTTTATAGTTTTTGATACTGTAGCGGATGAGAATGATCAGATTATTCTTGAGAGTGGAACTGATTTTAATATATATATCCAATCTATTGCAAATTCTGTAATTACTGCATCAGGATTTAGTTCTGGCACATTTAGTTTTGATGGTGGCGAAACTTTTGATACATAAAAGATATAAATAGAATAATAGAATAAAGGAAGACTAACAATGGCATATCAAGCATTAGGATTAGGAACTACCGAAGGCGACGGTACAGGTGATACTCTTCGTCTCGGTGGTGACAAAGTAAATGATAACTTTGTTGAAATCTATACTCTGTTGGGTACGGGTTCTGCACTGACTTCTGGTATTAGTGCGTCATCTTCTGTTGTTACTCTCGCGGGCCCAACGATTACTGGTGTTGCATCATTTGCAGACGGCAGCGTATCTGCGCCGTCAATTACAAACACGGGTGATGCAAATACAGGTATTTACTTTGGTGCTGCTGATACAGTCAATGTCACCACTGGTGGAACTAAAAGGATTGACATAGATAGTTCGGGTTTAGACGTAACAGGTAATCTGACAGCAACAGGAACAGTAGAACCAGCTGGTGATACTGCTGCGGGTGACAATGCTGCAATTGGTTATACTTCTACTGAAGGCCTCATCCTTACAGGGCAAGGTAGCACAAACGATGTCACGATTAAGAATGATGCTGATGCTGATGTAATTGAGATTCCGACAGGAACTACGAATGTTACCGTTGCTGGAACTTTGGGTACTGGTGGTCTTATTACTTCTGGCGCGGGTATTGTAATTGCCAACGCTGGTAATATCGGTTCTGCTGGTGACGCAGATGCAATCGCAATTGCTTCTAATGGTGTTGTAACATTTAGTCAGATACCAGTTCTTCCTGCAAATTCAATTTTAATTGCTAACTTGGTAGATGATTCAATAACAGAAGCAAAAATGGCCAACGATTCAATTAGTTCTGTTGAACTTAAAACTTTATCAACTCTGTTAATTAAGAACTCTGGTGGTACAACTCTGGCGACATTCCACACAGCTGGTGCATAATGGGAGATGGTAAGTGACAGTTCGAGCACCATTAAAATATGTTAATACCGGAGAACTTAGAGAAATGTCTACTGCTGAAGTTACGGCGTGGGTAGATCATATTTGTTATTTGTATGGTGGTAATCCGTCTGTTACTTTAACAGTTGATACTGGTTCAGCACAAAACTTGCAGGCAATGTCTGATACGAGATTACAAGCTGGTGCAGTATCCACTAATGCGTCTGCCTTTGTTGCAGAAGGTACAACGGCAGAACCCGGCACAGTTACAGTAACATATGACCGTGTTGCTCAAACATATGCAAGTGTTACTCCTACATCAGACAGTGGAACAACATGGCCGGTTTATTTTGATACAAGCAGTAAATCAATTATTGCAATGCCACTCGCTGATATTAAGGATACATTTCTACATCCTGCAATTGATAAGTTAATTACTGCATCCGAGTCAGATACGACTGCTGGAACTTTTACTGTTACGACTTCTGCGACAGCTGCAACTGGTTATACTAATATTTCTACGAACGCAATATTTACTGATACCCGCGCAGATACAAGTGCATATGCGGCTAGTGGTATTCCAGAAACACTTGATCAACCTACTACAATTACCAACTATTTTCTTCACAGGAGAAATCAAGGAAGTGACGGGTTTGGAAGTTTGGTCACCCCACTGATTATTGCAGATAGCGGTCAGACACTAACAGCACAGACAACAGAGGCAGTAATTGAAGGATTATTTTTAGAATGGATACGCGAGACTGCTTCTGAATCTGGTGATGGGTATCAGATTGTTTATTCAGTAGGAACATCAGGTGGTAACACAAGAGGTACTGCTATGGTTGATACGAGATTGAACGGAGCTGGTAATTATCAAACATTACAATCTGGTGATGATTATCGTTCACAGGAATTTCCAAATGGTAGTGCTGCGACAATTACAACTACTAATTTGAGAATAACTAAAGCATAGACCGTGATGGTGTATAAATACTAATACAGATTAGAGGATTCGAAAAATGACAGCAATCATAACAGAAAAATTTAGACTTCACAATGCGACTCAATTCCAAGAGTCGTTTTCAGAAGCTGCGCCAAACGTATACTACATGTTGATTGGTAAGGCAACAGGGTTCACTTCAGCAACGAGTGGTGGTACAGATGCATCTCCACCTACACCTGCTGATGACGTATCTAGTGAATATTATGTCTGGGATCAGATAATTGCAGGTAAAAATATTACATCTAGTGATGTTACCTTTGCGGTTCCTCGCCGTGATTGGGCAAACAGTACAACTTTCGATATGTATGAAGACAATGTTAGTTCCTCAAATCTGTCTACCTCTGGCGCATCTAGTATTTATGATTCAACCTTCTTCTTTCGCACCTCTACAAACCGTATATATAAAGTTCTAGATAATAATGGTGGAACTGCTTATTCTGGTTCTGAACCATCTTCTGAATCAACTTCTCCGTTTGCTCAGGGTGGATATATTCTAAAGTATATGTATAAGATTACCGCAGCAGAACAAACAAAATTCTTGACAACAGACTTTATGCCTGTTAGTACAGACAGCACGGTAAGTGCAGCTGCAGTTGATGGTAAGATTGAAAGTGTTATTGTAACTGCTGGTGCTAGTTATACTGACGGGACTTACTATGTTGCAGTGAATGGTGACGGAACAAGTGCTGGAACATCTTCTGGCGCGATTATTTCCTTTGTGGTTTCCAGTGGTGCTATTGCAAGTTTCGGTCTTACTTCTGGAACTGATACTGTTGTTTACGCGGGTGGTACTGGATATACTTATGGAACTGTTACACTTACAGACGATACGGTTTTTGAGAATGCAGCATTGACATCAGCTGTTGATGCTGGTGATATCAATAATGGTAGTGGTGGTGCAATTCAGATTGTGATTAGTCCAAAGGGCGGCCACGGTTTCAATGCGGTCAACGAACTTGGTGGCCACTATGTGATGTTGAACACACTGTTCATTGGTGCTGAACGTGATGACCTTCTTACGGGAAATGATTTCCGTAACATTGCGATTGTCACTGATCCAACAACCTTTGGAACATCAACAGTCGCATCAGACTCGACAATACGTCAAACCTATGCAACAAAACTTACAAGTGTTAGTGGTACATTTACCGCCGACGAAAAGATTACACAAGCTTCAACTGGCGCGGTTGGTAGAGTGGTTGAGTGGGATTCTACAAACTCAATTTTGTATTATCAACAGGAAAGATATACCGATTATGGTACAAACTCATCTGGTGCTTATGTTGCTTTCTCTGGTGCAAATGCAATTACGGGTGCGTCCTCTAGTGCAGCAGGAACACCAGACTCATCAGCGGACAGCGCAGTAACTCTTGCAAACGGGTTTACTATCACATTTGCTGACGGTTATTGCAATCCAGAACTTCAAGCAGACAGTGGAAATATTATTTACAACGAAAACAGATCACCTATCTCCCGTGCAACAGATCAGACGGAAGATATCAAAATTGTAGTGGAATTCTAATATGGCACAAAAGACAAATCTTAACGCAGCACCGTACTTTGATGATTTTAATGCAGAGAATAATTATCAAAAAATTCTCTTTCGGCCGGGGTTTGCTGTTCAGGCGCGAGAACTAACACAACTCCAAAGTGCGTTGCAACATCAGATTGAGTCACATGGAAGTCATATTTTCCGCGAGGGTGCTATGGTTGTGCCGGGGCAAGGAACGGTACAAAAGTATGCTTCCTTAAAACTTGCAAACACTTTTAATGCTGAACAGGTTGATCCATCACAGTACTATAATGCCACTACACCAATGACAATTACTGGTGAAACGACTGGCGTAACTGCAAAGGTTATTGGATTTAAAACAGCAACTACATCAAGTCAACCCCTTCTTTATGTTTCTTATGAACGTGCTGGTAGTGATTTTGAAACCACTGTTTTTGCAGATGGTGAAAACATTAGTGCGAATACAACAATTACACATTCAACACAACAGTATGCAACAGACGTAGCATCTGTTACAACATATACTTCTGAGTATACCGCAACCAATGGGGCAACTGCTGCACAACTTGCAAGTGCTGAGGGCCCAGCTGCAAGAATAGGTCTTGCTTTTGTCATAGAATCTGGTATCTATTATGTTCGTGGTTTCTTTGTTAATAATCTTAATGAGACACTTGTTGTTAATGATTATGCAGAAGACTATACAGGAACTATTGGTTTCAAAGTAACAGAAAATATTATTACACCAGAAAATGAAACATCTCTTCTGGATAATGCAACAGGCTCTAGTAACTTCGCTGCTAAAGGCGCGCATCGTCTGAGTATTACTCTCTCACTAACTGCATTAACCACAACAACAGATACTACTGATTTTATTTCTTTAATTGATGTCAAAAATGGCAAATCAAATGCTATTGGAAGAGTGACAGATTATTCTCACCTTGCTGATGAAATGGCAAGAAGGACTAATGATGAATCTGGAAGTTATACAGTTAAACCATTTCAACTTAGTATGGAAGAGTCTGTAGATACAACTGTACGAGGTACATCATTTACAGGAAGATATGCAGATGGCGCAACGACAGATCAAGGTAATATAGCAAGTAGTGACAAGTTGGCTCTTATTATTTCTCCCGGCAAGGCATATGTTGCTGGATATGAGATTGAAAAAACTCAATCAACAATTATAGACCTTAATAAATCAAGAGACTTTGATACACAGAATGCTGGTATTACGACCTATGATATGGGTAACCATGCATTGATTACAAATGTGTATGGATCACCAGACATTTCAAACGTATCTGGTGAAGCAACAGCATTTAAGACAGTTCAGTTTTATGATACATTTAATACTACTAGAGGCGCAAAAAATGGAACTCTAATTGGTGTTGGTCGCGCTAGAGGAATGGAATATTCTACTGGCACTGCTGGGACAGATTCAGATAATACTGCTTCTCAATATAAATTGTTTGTTTTTGATATTCGTCCATTTACTGTCCTTACTTTGAGTGACACACCTTCACCAACACTTCTTGCATCGCATGCCAACGGTGGTGTTCTGGTAACTGGTGTAAGTTCTGGTGCAACCGGATTTGTTTTCAAAGATGACACTTCTGCAACTAAGGTTAATTTAACCACTGTTATCGGTAGTTTCCAAGTTGGTGAAAAGATTACTGCATCCGATTCTGCTGAAACAAGTGCGATTGTTGAAAACTCAGGTAATGCAGACCTAACGATTTCAGCTGTTGTAACAAAATCCTTTGCTGACTTTAGACAGGTCTTTATGGATGATGAAGATTCTGGACAAGATTTTACTGCTGACTTTGTTACTGAAAATGTAACAAACATTTTTGCTGACATTGTATTAGAAGAAGATATTAATTCTTCTATTGAACTAGAACAGGCAACGAGTAGTAGTGGCCGACTTATCCAAGAAGGGTTTATTACTGAATTTGCGAAATTAAAAGATACTGAAAAAAATAGAGCGTTATTCAAACTACCAACAACTCCCGTTAAGACACTTTTAACCGCGACAAATTCGGGTGCAAGTGATACACAGTATACTCTTCGTCGTCAGTTTGTTGGGACAACAAATTCTTCTGGTGTTGTAACATTTCAAGCTGGTACAAACGAGACATTTGCATCTCATGCCGAGAAAGATTATACGTTGAGTATTCTTACTGCTGGTGGTGGAACAGGATCACAGGGTGATGTTGTTAGTTTAGATAGCAAAATTAGTGGTGCTGGATCAGCATCTCTCACGGTTACTGACAACACAATTCTAGGAAGTTCTGCAAAAGTAAAACTTGTTGCGACACTTCTTAAAACCTCTGTCATTCAAAAATCTAAAACAACAAATTTAATGAAACAACTAAAAGTCATTTCTGGAACAACCGATGCGTTTGGAACTCGGCCTACTGATACGACGATCTCTTTTGGTCGCGCTGATGCATTTAACATGGTGGCAGTATTTGATTCAGAATCGTCAAGTACGGATGCAGTTGCACCTGAGATGACACTCACTAATGCAGTAGGTACATTTGATCGTGGTGAGGAAATTGTAGGTGGAGCCAGTGGTGCCAAGGCAAGAGTTATTGATATTTCTTCACCAATGAGTTATGTGCAAACTACCCTGAGTTTTACATCAGGTGAAACTATTACAGGAAGAAATTCTGGTGCAACTGCTACTGTTGGTACTCTTACTGAAGGTAGTATAGATATAAAAAACAAGTATTTGTTTGATAGCGGTCAACGAGATAACTTCTATGACATTGCTAGAATTGTAAGAAAATCATCAGCAGCTGCTCCTACGGGAAGACTTCTCATTATTTATGATTATTTTGAACATGGGTCTGGTGATGTATTCACTGTAGACTCTTACGTTGATGCTGGTGGTCAAATGGGATATGATGATATTCCTACATACACCGCTACTAAGGTTGATCCTGATTCCCCAGCCCCAGCGGGAAGCTTCCCTCTACGGGATTCATTTGATTTTAGACCTAGACTTGAGGATATTGCTGGCGCATCATCTACATTGGAAGCTGTTGACGAAATTACGGGAAACTCTTTTGACTTCTTTTCTAGGCAATATGACGGAACTGGTGCATCAACAGTTGATGTTCCCAAACCGGGCTCAACCGTTCAGGCAGACTTTGAATTTTATTTGGGGAAAAGAGCAGCTATTGTTATGGATAGCAAAGGACAAATTAGTGTAATAGAAGGTTCAGCGTCTGAAACCCCTCGACGCCCGGATGTTCCCGAAGATGTAATGAAACTCGCGTATATCAATCTGGCTCCTTTTACATTTTCTCCTATCGATACTAAAATTAAAAGAGTTAGAAATCAAAGATATACCATGAAAGACATTGGACAGTTGAATGTCCGTCTTAATAATGTTGAAAAAATGACTACTCTAAATCTCTTGGAAAAAGATGCTGAAGGTTTCGAAGTTCTTGATGCTAATGGGTTAAATAGATTTAAGTCTGGTTTCTTGGTTGATAATTTTCAAGGCCATAGGGTTGGTGACGTAGTGCATAAAGATTATAGAGTTTCTATGAATTTTCAGAAGGGAATACTACGTCCTACACATGTATCTAAATCGATTGATCTTGAGGAGACTGTTAGCACTGATGTTGGAAGAACAGGACTAGGTTATCAAAAAACAGGTGATCTACTTACCCTACCTTATACGGAAGAGATTCTTACAGAACAACCATTTGCAAGTACCGTTGAACGTGTTGCTCCGTTTGTAACGGCAACATGGAAAGGAAGCGTAGCACTAGACCCAACTCAAGATAACTGGATTGAAACAGAAATTGCTCCTGATCTTATTGTTAACCAAGAAGGAAATTTCGACGCAGTGCTGGCAGCTGTTGGTAATAATTTGGGTGTTGTGTGGAACTCTTGGCAGACAACTTGGCAAGGAACTGTTCAGAGAGATGATGGAACACCCGAGCCAGCACCAGACGGCGGCGGTGACGATTGGGGCGATGGCCAGGACGACGGCGGCGGCGGTGGCGGCGGTAAAATTATCTGTACTGCAATGAATCAGACATATGGGTTTGGCGGTTTCCGTAATGCACTTTGGATGAAATATCAAAAAAATCATATGTCAAGAGAAGAATTTGAATTGGGATATCATAAATTAATAATGCCTCTAGTTAAAAAGATGCCAACAAACAAACATATTAGAAAATTCTTAGAGACTGCTGCTAAACAACGGACAGTTTGCTTGAGAAAAGAGATGCGTGGCCAAAAACTACCTCTCTGGTATAAAGTATCAAGATATACAGTTAGGCCAGTATTCTTTGCAGTTGGTTGGTTAGTCAAGAAAAAAATACTGTCTAAAACTGAAGTATAAATGACCGTAGGAATATTATGAAAACAACACACAAGCTTTTACTAAACCATTTACTGTGTCACTTTGCACTAATACCCGGATTTATATATGGTGATCTATGGATGTTTATTGCTGGGTTTATTTGGTATTATGTAATTACAATCTGTTCTTCAAGTGCAGGATATCACAGATACTATGCACACCAATCCTTTGAGGTGGGTAAATGGTTTGAATGGTACACAAATTTTTTAAGTTTATTTGTAGGATCAGGTCCGTACTTAACACGAGCCGCAATTCATAGACAACATCATGCTTACACAGATACACCTAAAGACCCTAGTTGTCCTGTACATCACGGTTTTTGGAAAATATATTTTAATGTGTGGGGATTAGACGGTAAGATAGAACGAAAATTTTTTAAAGGTTTAATTAACAATAAAGTATTAAAATTTTTTCATAATCATTATTGGAAGTTGGTGTTTACTATTGTTACAGTTTTGTTTTTAATTGATCCTTTATTATTAGTATTTGGTTATTGTGTACCTTGTGTTTTAAGTTCACATTTATTTGGATTGTTTAACGCATACTTACACAAAGACGGCAAGGCATCCAATAGTCATTGGTTAAATTTATTTACAGCAGGAGAAGGTTATCATAAAACACACCACGATAACTCTAAAAAGATAAGATTAGGTCTAATTGATCCTACTTACTTTTTTATTCGTTTTATAAAATTGGAAAGAAGTATAAATTAAAATGCGTTCCAGAAAGAATAGAAAAGAACTACCGGCTTTAGGTGTTGTTAAAGACATAAGGATAGATATAAAATCACTTGTAGAATATTGCATTAGTCAAGGACTTCTTGATACTAATTTGTATGGTGATATAAATGTTGAACATTACCCATTAATGAAGGATAATAATATACCACCCCCACATTTCAATACAAATAAGGGGATGCAAGATTTCACAATTGCTAATTCATATTGTAAGGAAAGTTTTTTTAAAGAAGAAGAAGCTGAATTTTTGCAGAGTGAAAAGTACAAACAATTATATCTGACTGAATTTGATTCCTCAAAGCGTTCAAAAAAATTATCTCTTCATGAAACAAACATTTTTGAAAGAAGTAGAAGACTGAACCCAGAACATCCAAGTTATCTACCAGAAGCTGATGAGTATAATTATGGGATAAGAAACTCTTTAGTTTGTGGGGAAATTGAAAAGGTTTTAGATTGTTTCAAAGCATCTTTAACTAGAGTCAGATTTGCAAACTTAGATGCTAACTTTAAATTAAAACCACATTTAGATTATGACCCATCATATGTAACTAGGTATCATATTCCAATCAAAACAAATAAAGATTGTTTAGTTTGTGTGGAAAGGGGTGGAAAAATTATAAAAAGACATTTCCCCGCCGATGGACAAGTTTATTTCTTAAACACTGGGTTGAAACACTGGGCTGAAAACAATTCAAATGAAAATCGTATACATCTTATTGTAGATACAAAAAGTCAAGAAGATTTATACTCTCTGCAAAATTGTTAGGTACTAATGATTATAAATAATCATATAAGAAAAGATTAGGGGCAAGTAAATGGTACTCAGAAATTTTAATGCAACAAGACAACAAAGAACTGGTGTCCTGACTGAAGTATTAGAAAATATCGAATATGAAAGTCGAGGGTTTAGATCAATATCTAAAGCTGTTATTCCTTTTGCTCGTTCTAAAACAATAAGTATTTCTGCAAAATCTTTAAAGCCTTTCACTAGACTTTATGTTTACTTTGATAAAAAGGTAGTTAATCAGTTTGTTACGCCGGATTCAACGGGAGCAGTTGGCACCACGTTTGGTAGTTTTTCTGATGTTGAAACTCCTGTGGCAGGCAGTAAGTTAATTTCTGATGGTGCTGGTTCCTTTGAAGCGTCATTTACTATTCCTGACCCTAAAGTAGTGGGTAATCCAAGATTTAAAACTGGTGATATAGAATTTATTATAACAGCAGACCCTAACAACCAACAAGTCGGTGATGGCTCAAATGAAATTTCTGCACGGGCAACTTATGCTGAAGCAACATATTCTGCTTCTGGTACTTTAGATACTCAACAAGAAACTATTATTGCAACAAGAAATGCGATTGTGAGAACAACTCAGTTAGAAGAGGAAAGTGGACTTTTAATCGCAGGATTTCCTATTCCAGTGCGTCGTATGGACCCACTTGCACAAACTTTCATTGTTTTAGATACAGACAACAACGATGGAGATAGGGTTACTGGTGCTTTTCTAACATCGTGTGATATATATTTTTCTGAAAAAGATTCAACATATCCTGTAGCTATGGAAATTCGTAATGTGATTAATGGCCAGCCCGGTCCAAAGATTTTACCATTTGGTAGAAAAACCTTACAAGCAAATGAAGTATCAACCTCTACTGATGGTTCCGTTGCAACAACATTTACATTTGAGTCTCCTGTTTATGTGCAGGGGGGGACAGAATATTCTATATGTTTGTTGGCAAACACTCCTGATCATAAGGTGTGGATTTCTGACCTTGGTACACAGGACACATCAGGGAATGAAATTACAGATCAACCTCATGTTGGTGTTCTTTTCAAAAGTTCAAATAACACCGCATGGGTTCCATCTCCAACCCAAGATTTAAAATTTACTTTACGTCGAGCAAAATTTGATACTTCAGCTTCGGGTGCAGTTACTTTACAGAATAAAACTCTGCCAGTTAAAGCTTTAACAAAAAATTCGATAGACATGACCGATGCCAGCACAACCTTAAAGATTAATCATGCGGGCCATGGTATGTATTCTACGTCTAATAACGTCACTATTGATGAAGTTAAGTCTGGAGCGTTAACTACATTGAATGGTGCAATCAACGCAACTGCAACATCTATTACACTTACTTCTGGAACAAACTTTGATGACACAAGCGGCAAGTACTCTAGAGATGCGTCTAATGTTTATCTGATAAAGATTGATGATGAGATTATCAGCTATACTACTATTTCTGGAACTGGTATTACAAGTGCAACACGCGGTGCAAACAGCACAACTGCTACAACTCACGCGAATGGCGCAACTGTAGAATTGTATCAGATACATAAAGTTCCTCTAACTGATATTAATAAAACACATACTGCAATTGGAAACATTCAGAGTAATAGTTATACAATCACTCTTGCTACTACACCTGTTGTTGATGGTGCTGGTAGTGTATCTTCTTTTGGTGGAGAAGTTGTAACTGCAACAGAAAATGCTCAGTATGATGTTTCTACGTTTAATATGGGCACTTTAACTCCACCATCCACAAGAATTGATACTGCAATTCTTGCAACAAGTGGTACAAGTCAAAGTGGCACAGAGCAATCATTTGTTAAATCTACAAAAAATAGAGATGTTCCACTAGGTGATAACTACTACCACCCGACAACTAATATTGTTGCTTCTGAAATTAATGAAACTAATGAAATGTCGGGTGTTAAATCATTGACTGTTCCTATGACTTTAACTTCAGATATAGATACATTGTCTCCTGTAATTGATATGCAAAGAACGTCTATGGTAGCCGTTATGAATGAGATTAATGTCATTGACTCATCATCTGATGTGTTTCCTACGCCTATCTATCGGGCAATGACTGAACCAGAGGGTGATAATCACGCGGCGATTTATATAACTAAAAAGATTAATCTTGAAACTCCCGCAACTTCCCTCCGACTTATTATGGACATTAGCAGAGAACCTAATGCTAGTGTAAAAGTATTATTTAAGACTTTGCGAGTGGATGATGCTTTTGATTTCGATGAAATTGATTACAAATTCTTCAATGATGATGGAACTATTTCTGGTTCTGGTGGACCTGATAGTGAAACTCGAGCTACAGGTTTTAATGAATACCTTGAACACGAATATACTGCTGGTGTTACAGACGATGGTATTGGTAATCCTTTGGCTGAGTTTATTTCGTTCCAGATTAAGATTGTTATGAGAACAACAAATCAGGCTAGACCACCTCGAATTAAAAAACTTAGAGCATTGGCATTGGCAACATAAATGACAGAACAAGAACATATTAAAGTTGAAGGATATGACAATTTGGTAAGAGATACCAATAGTAAAGCAATTATAAATACAAATAAGAATGCTTATGAGGTTGCAAAGCGGCGCGCTGAGGAAGCCCAAAGACAAAGAGACGAAATACGGGATACAAACAGAGAGTTAAATAACTTGAAGTGTGAAATGCATGAAATTAAATCCCTTCTAAAACAATTAGTGAAAGAGAACTAAAATGGCAACAGTATCAGCAAATGAATTATCGCTAGAAAAAACTCTAGAAGAACTGATTACAGAATTTAACTCTCTTAGAGGTGACGTTTCTGCTGTAACCTTAGAATCTCTAATATCAGCCGCGTCTTCCCAAATTGTTTTTGAGGGTGCAACTGATGATGCAAATGAAACTACACTTACAGTTGTTGATCCTACTGCTGATAGAACAGTAACACTTCCAGATGCAACGGGTACAGTTGTTACAACGGGTAACGCTGATGTTGGTGCGACTACGACAACATTTGCTGATCTTGACCAGTTCCTAATTGCCGACGGCGCTGTTCTCAAAAAGATGGCCCTATCTACAATTGCGGCAAGTCTCCCTGCACTGACCCCTGCTTCTGCTAACGCAAATGCTCTTGGTTCTGCTGCACTTGAATGGTCTGATCTGTTCCTTGGTGATGGTTCGGTAATCAACTTTGGTAACGACCAAGATACAACATTAACACACACAGACGGTGCAGGTCTGACACTTAATTCAACAAATAAACTTATGTTCAATGATGCATCGCAATTCATTCAAGGAGCAAGTGCTACTGTTCTAGACATTGCTGCTACAGATGAAATAGAACTTACTGCAACACTGATTGATGTGGTTGGTAACCTTGCTGTTTCTGGTACAGTTGTTGGTGCAAGCACAATCCAAGGTACTACCATAACAGCAACAACTGCTTTCGTTCCAGACGCACAAGATGGTGCTGCACTGGGTACAACCTCATTACAGTTTTCAGATTTGTTCTTGGCAGATAGTGCTGTAATTGGTTTTGGTGATGATAACGATACAACATTAACTCACACAGATGGTGCTGGTCTTACGTTAAACAGTACCAATAAACTCATGTTCAATGATGCATCACAATTCATTCAAGGTGCAAGCGCAACAGTTCTCGACATAGCTGCTACAGATGAGATTGAACTTACTGCTACTCTGATTGATGTGGTTGGTAACCTTACTGCAAGTGGCATTATCAAAACAGATAACACCACAGAGGCCACATCCACAACTGATGGATCATTACAAACTGATGGTGGTCTGTCAGTCGCAAAAGATATAGTTGCTGGAGACGATATCAAACTTCTGTCAGATGCGTCAGTGATAGCCTTTGGTGCTAACGGCGATGTTACTCTAACACATGTGCATGATACTGGTATTCTTTTAAACGGCACCATGCAGTTACAATTCAATGATGCTTCTCAGAATATTAATGCACCAAGTGCTACAGTTCTGGACATTAATGCAACAGATGAAATTGAACTGAACGCAACTCTTGCTGATGTAAATGCAAACCTTGATGTCTCAGGCACAATCGTTGGTGCAAGTACAATATCAGGCACATCAATTACTGCATCAACCTCTTTCTTACCTGACGCACAAGATGGTGCTGCACTGGGTACAACCTCATTACAGTTTAGTGATTTATTCTTGGCTGATGGGGCCGTAATTGGTTTTGGTGATAACAATGAGGTTACCCTAACACACGTTCACGATACAGGTATCCTACTGAATAGTACAAACGTCATTCAGTTTAATGATGCAAGTCAAAACATTGGCGCACCCAGTGCTACAGTTCTAGACATTAATGCTACAGACGAAATAGAACTCAACGCAACATTAGTTGATATAAATGCGAATGTCGAAATTAGTGGTAACTTGTCGGTTGCTGGTACAACCACACAGGTTAATACTGTTACTATGAATGCACAGAATGCAGTTATCTTTGAAGGTGCAACTGCTGACGCTTCCGAAACTACACTGACAATTACAGACCCAACTGCTGACCGGACTATCACGTTGCCGGATGAAACGGGGACGGTTCATACATCTGGGGGAAGTATTACAATTCCTAATGGCGGTACAATTGGTTCTGCTGGTGATGCCGATGCAATTACAATTGCATCAGGTGGAGGAGTAACACTAACACAGACATTAGTTAGCACTGCTATTACTGCTAGTGGTATTATCAAAACTGATGACAGTACGGCAGCAACCTCTACAACAGATGGTTCACTACAGACTGACGGTGGTCTATCAGTAGTCTTGGATGCAGTTATTGGTGATGACATCATCCTGATAAGTGATGCTGCTCAAATTGCTTTTGGTGTCAATTCAGAAATTACACTTAAACATGTCCATGATGTTGGACTTACACTAACACATGTCACTGCTGGTGATAATCTTCCTATTGTTCTACAGTTGAAATCTGAAGAAGATGTTATTGTTGCGGATGAAGTTATTGCTTCTCTTGAGTTTGCGGCGGGTGACTCTGATGGCACAGATGGTGCAACGGTTGCAGCAGGTATTCATGCAATCGCAGAAGGAACATTTAGTGCATCTGCTAACGCAACCAAATTAGTCTTCACCACAGGTGTTTCTGAAACTGCGGCATCTAGTGCAACTGCGAAGATGACGTTGAGTTCAGCGGGTCTATTGACAATTGCTGACGATCTGATTATTAAAAACGCAGGGACAATTGGTACGGCAGCTGATGCTGACCTTCTCACTATGGGTAATGGTAACTTAACGGTTGCTGGTACGGTTACTGCAACCGCTGGTGCCACACTTCTCATTAAGAACGCTTCTGGATCGACTCTCAAAACGATCAAGGGAATGACCTAAGTATTAATATGAAAGGTTATTAAATGACTGTTCGCACCCCTGTAAAATATGATGGTGATGGTAATATTACTGAAATGTCCTCAGCAGATTTGGTTGAGTGGTATACTTACATTGCGTATCTATACGCTAAAAGTCCAACGGTTACTGTAACTGTTGTTTCTGGTAGTGGTACTCTTTCACCTTCTGGTATGACAGATACGAGATTAAAAGCTGGTGCTGCGTCTACTAATGCATCTGCATTTGTTGCAGAAGGCACAACCGCTGAACCTGCTACTGTTACAGGAACCACATACGATAAAATTACAGGACCAACTTATAATACAGATGGTTCTGCTGGAAGTGATCTAGGTGTAATCGGGTATCCCTTATATATTGATGGTGACAGTAATCTCAGAGCTATGAATCAAGCAGATTATGTAGATACTTTTATCTATGCCTCTTTAGATGCAATGATTAACGGAACTGAAAGTGCAGCAACTAATGGAACATACACAATTGCTACAGCT
>Ga0209402_10002432_pt1 | contig 18626 bp, 34 predicted proteins | sample ArcticOcean_MG_C_3_FD_187437 | JGI IMG/M metagenome (GOLD analysis project Ga0209402, IMG submission 187437) | Marine microbial communities from western Arctic Ocean - ArcticOcean_MG_CB8_126 (SPAdes) (version 2) | ecosystem: Environmental > Aquatic > Marine > Oceanic | place: Arctic Ocean... | reverse complement strand
GCTGCCGATTTTAGATTTGGCCGCAGTGATCTTGTCGCCGTTCGTGAGTTCGTTGTAGCGCATCGCATCGCGTAATACGACTAATGCCCTATGATCGTAAAGCGTATTGAGTTCGTTGTCGCTGTACCCAACCGCCTTACCGAACTCGACCAGCTTACGCTGTTCGTCGGCTTGCAGATCGCCATCGGCCCACTCAGGAATTTTCTCCAACACCAGACCCTGCTCGACCGTTAGGCGCTGTTGCAGCTTCTTGTCGTTTTCGCCAGCAAGAAGTTGTTGCATACGCGCCCGTTCGACTTGCACCGCTTGTATCTCACCGGCTCTCTGTTGCTCAAGGTATTTGAGTTTCAGAAACTGGACCGGATTCTCACGTTCAAGAGCGTCCCAATCCATGTTTGGCGGCTTGTTCGCGGCTTGCATCTGCTGTTCGAGTTGACTCAGCACCCCAGAATATTGCTGGTGCATTTGTCGTAGAGCCTGTTGCTCTGCACCGAAACCTTGACGTTCCTGTGCAAGTTCCTGGCTCTTTTTCGTGTATGTAGCATAGCGATGGTATCCGGCGATGAGTTCGTCCAGCGGCACCTCTTCAGGCTTGCCGTCAACCGTGACGGTAAACGCCTGGGTATCGCTGTCGAGTTGTTCATCCTCCAGTTCCTCATCCTGCTCATCCACAACCGAGTCATCGGCTAACTCGGCATCATCCTGCCCTACATCCGAAGAATCCGTCGAAGGTTGCTCTTCATCAGAAGAATCTTCTTCGGGTTGCTCTTCGGTCCCGGTGAGCATCTGGGTGAACGTATCCTCAATGTCACCCATAGAGCGTGGGCCAGCTTCTGCCGTACCAGCTTCGCTCATTACTTCCTTCCTTTTTTGTTTTTATTGCGTGACTGATCCATAGTCCAATCAGCTACTAATGTTCGCAACCCACGCAGCACCTCGTCAAGAGCGCGGCCCTGGTAGTAAAGGCTCTCGCGAGTCTCGGTTTCGTCGAAACTAGTTAGGTTCCACTGCGTGAGGATGGACGTTCTTGCGCCGTTAATGACCTCCATGAAGATCTCGTCCTCAAGGATTTCCTTGGCACGGCGCCCTTTCTGCTCGCTAGTCAGGCCCACCTAGAGTCCTTCCTTGAGGCTCGCCTTGAGCAACTCAATATCTACATCATTCTGGAACTTCTCTTCTGCCTGGAATTCTCTGATCGCCAGGTCACCAGCGATTCTGGCGCTTTCGCGCTCATCCAACTGCTGCTGTTTCATGGCTGCAAGTTGGATCTTCTGTTCGTCGATTGCGGTACGCGCCTGGATATCCGCCATCTGCGCCTGGGCCAGCAATTCTTCCGGTGACGGCTTCGGCGGCTCTGGCGGCGGCGGCTCATAGTCGAGCGGCACCTGCTTGAAGAACTGGTTTGAGTCGGAATACCCACTGATCTCAAGCATCTTGGACAGCGTATTCCTGATCTGGCCTAGCCCGACCAATGGGTTGTTCGGCCCCATCTTCTCCAGAGCTTCCTGCTGGCGTAACGCGATTTGGTTTAGCACAGCCAGCCGTTCGTCGGTCGTGCCTACGCCCAACCCTACGTTCACGCTGCAATCCATATTCGAGTCCCATACCCTGGGGTCGATGGGCACCCACTCATCGCGCAATCGAACGATGCGCTCTTTGTCCTGATGCGTGATAACGAGTTTGAGTACGCCCTTGAACATTCTCTTGAAGCTATCAGCGAACAATCGCGCCATCATTTCGAGATGCTGTTCGGCACCTTTTATCGTGGCGGTCACGGCTGCTTTGGTAGTCGATTGTAGCACATCGGGGTCGAGCCCCTGCGATGCGGCTGTCTGGCCGGTACGCGATTCTTTCATGCTGTCGAGATACTGTATCATCGGGAACGCATCTTTGCCCAGGAACGGCACATCTAACTGCTGCACCATGTTGGGCTGGCGCATTCTGATGATTGAGCCGACCTCGGGGTTCATCACATCGTCTATGTTGACCATGCCCTCAACCACGCCCGTTCTCGGGTACAGCGCAAACGATAGAGAGTCGAGCATCCCACGCAGCACCGCCGACTTCACGCGCTGGATGTCTTTCGTCAAGTCAGCTATATCGCTACCGAAGAAAACGTGAGGTTCGGGGTCGCAACTGAACATCGCGAACGGGATCGAATCCGCTGGCTCGTTGTTGATGACCTCATAGTTGTTACCGACTGTGCAGATGCGTCTGAGTTCGGCTATCCCGTCGCCGTCGTAGTCGATGTAGCACCACGCTTCGGTGTACAGGACGCGCTTGCGTTCAGCCGCAGACACAGGGCCTGGCATATTGGCATTGGAGTAGCGGGCCGAGTATTCGTCGCTATCTACGAACGCGAACTCGTCGGACAAGTGATCGTCCAGCATATCGCGGTCGTAACCCAGCGCGACCAGATCCGATACGGTAGACATCGTGCGATGGCCGACAACCATTGCGTCGTCCAGCGAGGTAGCCGCTGCGTCCACGAAGAATTCTTCGGGCGGCATCGTTTCGATCTTGATTCGGTTGCGTTTGCGGGACCGCTTAATCTCGACATCGTAGACTTGCGGTGATGGCTGACCCTGCGCCTCCATCTGCTGGATCTGTTCTGGCGATATGCCGGTTGCAGGATGGCCCTCAACACTAACGGCCTCAACGCCCTCCTCTTGGAGGATTAGGCCAAGAGCGCCTTCGTCTAGTCCCTCGAAACTGTGAGTCTGTACCTCCATTGAGTCGTCCCACCACCATTTAACGAAGCCGCCCTTATTCATCAGCGCATCCTTGAACACGCTGTAGAATATTCCTATCGCGTCGTTGTCCTGCTTGATGATGTAGTTGAGGTAGTCGGTTGCCTGTTCGCTCATCGCGAGATCGTTTGCGTTCCTGGGCACGAACTCGACCACCTTCTCGGAGCCGAAGAACACGCGCATCATGCTGGGCAACACAGCTTGCACGGAATCGCGCACATCGCGACTGACGACCTGGGAGCGACCATCCACCTCGTTACCGAACGGATCGCCGCGATAGTACTTGGTGGATTCGGCTCTGGTCGGGCTGATATCGTCGTCTATGTACTGGATCGCATCGGAGATATAGGTGCCGACCACTGCTTGCAGGTCAGACTCGCTCATCCCCACGCCAGCTTCGGTTTCAGCTTCGTCTATGTAAGCCAATATCTCAGCATCCCGAAAGGTTAATATCGGACCCTACGAGGGGCGGGAGCCGAAACTCCAACCCCTCCCAGGATCGCATCGTCTAGGGGCAGACCCCTTGGGGAGCAGGGCACATACCCACTCCTCTCTCACACAGCCTTAACGCCTGGCAGAGATGAGCATCTCTCTGGTGCCCCAAGCAACCGTGCTTCTCGTTCCTGCTTCCTGTTTCCTCTCACACTAAACGAAGGTGAGCTAGGGGCACCGTTCGGGCTGTAGGCGCAGCGCGAACCGTATAGCTGCGGTCGTTTAAGATGGCCCATAGGACCACCATCCCATCGGGCCAGCCCCCTAAACCACACCTACCAAATTTCTCCTAATCTTACCCAAATGACTACCCGCCCGTCCACCCATCGCGGTTCCAGCATCGGACGCGAACGTCAAAACGAAGGCATCTGCGCTGTCTGGTGATGCGACGCCTCTGCGCTTCAAGTCGGCTTTCGATTCTATCTTTACTCTGCCGCTAGATGTATAGGTGTAACGCACGGTAGTCAATTCTGTTTTCAGCAACTCATCTTTTGGTATCCGCACATCACGGCCTTCCAGCCAGCTTTTCGCTTTGTACCAGAGTTCGGCTCGCAGGTTCAGGTAGTGGTGGCCCATCGCCGGACTTTCGCTGACGTTGATGGCGTAAGCTGGCAACTTAAGCTCGCGCAGCCGGTCGGCTACACCAGCGCCCAACCCGATAGCATCCACGAATATCTCAGTTGGTTTTTCGAGGCTAGAATCGTATTCGGCCTTGATCGCGCCGGTCAATTGCATGGTGTCGAGATTGCGCCATAAGCGGATTGGCTCGGTGATCGCGTTTCCTTTTCGCTTACAAAGCGCGGACGCATCGGCACCGAACCGTGCTACATCGACGCCCCACACTGTCGGCCCAAATTTCACTGGCTCCACATCACGGCTAATCGCGTCGGCTACCAACTCCTGGGGGATAACCGTGTCATCGTCGCCTTTCGGGAATTCTCCAAGCACACGAACGCGGTAGGTGTTCGATTCCTCACCATAGCGCAGTCGGCATTCTTCGATGTATTCCTTCGATACGCGCCCCGTATTCTCGCACGATATGTGGAAAGTTTTCCAGCGATCAGCAAGTTTATGGAAAGTATCGTAGAAATATCCCGTGCTTCTGATTGGGTTACCAGCCAGGACCATCGTGGCGTGGTGTGCCGACATTGAGCCACCGGCAGATTCGTAGACCTGTTCGGGTACACCGCTCGCCTCATCGCAGATAAGAAGAACGTGATCAGCGTGGACGCCTTGCAACGCATCGGGCTGTTCGGCCCTGGATGTCTTCGCGGATATGAAGTTGCGTTCTGGGTCAGCAATCAATTCGATGCGGTCGGATTTGACGTTGAACAGATCGCGGAAACCGGGAGGCGATTGTTTCAGCCAGGCTTTCGCTTCGGGCAGCAGTGCGTCATGCAACTGCGCCGCCGTAGGAGCGGTGATCACTACTTTTGCATGGTAATGCGTACCAATCCACCAGAGCGCGAGCCAGCTAAGAACACTCGTCTTGCCGACACCGTGACCTGATCGGATGCTGATGCCGCGATTCCCTGCGGCGACAGCAGCCATTACCTCCGTCTGCCACTCATCGGGTTCCGCGCCTAGTATTCCTTCCACGAACAGAGTTGGATCTGCCCGCATCTCTTCGATGGATGCTTCGTAGTTCACTCGCGCTCACGCTCACGCTGGTTACGGGCCAACCCAGTACCCAACAATCCAGCAGTACCGGCGACCAAACTCGCACTTTCGGCTTGTGCTGGATCGAACGCAGCAGCCATACTGGACCGTATATTCGCTGGGTCGAAAACCATGTAGGATATGGACCCAGCGTCTTCGACATCGTTCTTATAGCTCACGCCCGCGAACCCCTTTCTCTTGAAGAGATCGGTGACGGCCTGTTTCATTGCTATCCCCACTTCCTCGTTATGTTTGTGTTTGTTGTAGTTTGGACCCAACTCTGCTTCACGGAGCAGGGGTACGTTGTCGAAAGCGTGTTCCAGTTCATCCGCTGTGATTAGGCCCCTACGTCGGGCCGTTTCCAGGAGCCCCTCGGGATGCCATGCGGATTCATTCCCTATGTCTAGATATTTACCTCTGAGCTTCACGGGCATAATCCGCTCGCCCGCTGCTGGCTTAATCAGCCGCGAATCGAATGATGGCTTCCCGTAGCGATTCCGGGCCCGTGGGCGGAGGTCATCCAGCCTCTCGTTTGCTGCCTTTTGGGTGCCGAAGTGAGATCCCCAATGGAAACGCTCAAGGTCACCCACCTCCTGCGAGGGACGCTTGAATGGGGCACCCGAGCGAACCGAAGTCCCGTGGAAAGCGTTGATTGTGAAATCTTGGTCTGCGGCCCGTGCCATCCGGCTCGCCTCGTCCATCGGGAGTTCGTCTGCCGCCTTCGCGCCCCTACCTAAGACTTTACGCATGGTCGATCCAGCAACGAACGGAAGCGCGGCACCGCCAGCGGCCCAACCCATACGAGGTAGGTCGCCTTCCTTAAAGCCGATAGCGAAATCGGCTAAGTCGATGGCCGTACCGGCTGGCTCTGTGACCGAAGCGGCGAGCAAACCACCCATCTCTGCTGGTGTCTCTGGCTCTAGGAACTCTCGCGCACGGCGCGGAATCCCATGACGCAGATGATCCAAGATGCGTGAGGCACCCGATTGTGGTGGGCCGATTGATGCGTATCCAGGCTCACCGGCCATCGCACGTTGCCGGTCCATCTCCTGTTGCCGCTCGAGCGTGGTCATCTGACCCTCGGTACGCCCCCATTCCTCCGCAGCAGCGAGCAGCGATGGAGGCACCCGAGTGCGCGGCCACCCCGTGGGATCAGTATCAGGCTGATTCAGCAGCCCTCCATAACGATGACCTGGGTGTGGCATCCTATTTCCGCTTCCGTGGCGTGGTATGCCTGACGTTGGACTTGAGCGCGGCGATATGTTTCTTCGCCATCTCTTCGCTGCGATGCGCCTTGAGAGTCACCCAACCCCCAGGGCGACTCACCTCGACAACCTTACCTCTTATACGATACGGCATTTTCACCAGCGCGGGCAGCGGTTACGAGCATCGCCATCAAGAACATACCGAAGAGGTTGCCAGCTAGGGCCCCGATGATGAACGCCATGAGAGGTGGCATCAGTTCTCCTCCGGTGGTTTATCTCTGGTCGCGCCATAACTCGTCAGGTTCGGGCTGAGTACCCGGTGGGCCTGGCTGGCGTGTTCCTCTCGGCAGCGCAACATCGCCGCACCTAGCTGCTCAGATGTATCCAACTCACACAGTTCAACGCCCATCGAGTTCGGCGCGGATCTCGTCCAACGCAAGCTGATGGAATTCTAGCATCATAAACTGCTCTGCGTCTGCCGGTAAACTTCCAAGCTCCCCACGCGGCCACAAGATCCGAAATTCGCTGTTCGCTTCGATCTGGACGGCTGATAGCTCGGCGTTGCGTTCCAACACGCTCAACCGCTCGCCAACCCGATAATAGCCCGTTACCGCAACCGCCGTCGCGGCGATAAGCGCAATTATGTTGCGTACGGGTATCGTGATCTCAGAACCATCATTCAGCCGTGGTGCCGCCATCAACCCTCCGGTGGCCGTCGAAATAGTCCAGGCCGTCCCTCAACACCTTCGACTGCCCAGGCGATATCGCCTTGGGACGCGAAAGCTTATCACCGTCCCAATATGGCACACGGCCAGCCTCGCCATCAAGTAAATGACGAGCATGGACCGGCCAATCCATCCCAGTGAGCGCGTAATCCCGATCAACACCAGTAGCGTCAAACCACAGCGCCGCTGCCGTACTCGCCAGCCAGACCGTGGCTTCAATGCGAGTGCGTATGTGCTTGACCTCACGCTCACGCATATCCCTGATGGCAACCACAACCACACCACAGGCCACGGCGACCTCGGGGCATGGGTGCCCCTGGTTCTTCGCACCCTGGATAAAACTCCTCACCAACCCCCCCCCTTTATTGGTTGTTTCTTGTTTTACTTGTTTACTATTGTTCTGGATCTGTTCATAGTCTCGGGAATTTTTCAGAAAAAATGGCTTAACAAGGCCGTTTACTGCACGTTTTCAGGTGTTCATAGCTTTTCGGGGTTCCTTCGGGGGGGGGCCAGCCCCAAACGCTTGCGCTGCCAGGGCAATAACTTGACGCCCTCCGCATCCAACCAGGCACCCACAGATGCAGCAGTGTGCGTCCCCACTGGCTCCGAAGAGAGTGCCCCCTCCTCTAACTGAGAACGTAACCCCTCCACCACATCGCAAACCCAATCCAAATCCTTCCTGACCGGATCGCCTACATGGTAAAACTTCCTGCGAGCCCGTAGATGCTCGACCACATCCACCCCGTTGATCGTCATGCAAAACCCCCCATCCATATTGAGCGAATTGAGAACACCCCTGGCTGCTTGGATAATATAGCAGATTTTTTGGGGATTGGGCTTATATGGCGTCGCGATGTGTGTTGGGTTGTTTTGGCCCTGCCCCCCCGAGCCTTCGATGGGGGGGGGTAGTCGGAAGCCCCCGAGCCCCCGCAGGACCCCCCTCCGAGCCCGGGTCGATTCCGGGTCCCACAGGGGTGCGTAGAGTGTGGGGTTGGTCCCCCACGAGCTTCCCCCGAGAAGCTCCCCACGAGCGTCCCCTCGAGCTTGCCTCGGACCACCTTGCACGCCCCCCTTGACGCATGTATGTAGACGGATGTATTATCCCTTGTATGGAAAAGCACACCACCACAGAAGGAGACACCACCATGACGGACCCGAGGATAGACCCGAGAGTGGTCGGACCCCGCGTGGTCGGCGGTCGCTACCGGTGCGGCTATTGGGGCACCGAGTACACCGTGACCGCCATAGAGTACCTCGAAGGGTGGCGCGGAACCTCTATCACTTACCTATGGGCTGACGGACACAGCTCCACCCACGGCACCGCATGGGACGCCGATGACAAGGTGGTGGCGCTATGAGCCCCCAAGAAACCGCCGACTTTTGCGTACAGGTTTTATATCGCGCCTCAAGAGACGCTTGGATTTGTGGCGACGACGCGGAAGCCGAACGGCTGGCCGCCTTGGCATACCGAACCAGGCTAGACATGGCTCCGGTGGTCGCGGTGCCTTCTGAGGTGACACCATGAAGCTAGTCACCAAAGGCAACAGCAAGCTGGGCCCCCGCGTCTACCACACAAACACCAGAGTGGGCTTAGACGGATCGTGCCCCGGTGCTTCGGAATGGTGCCGAGACAACTGCTATGCCACGAAAGGTTTCTACACGTTTCCGTCTAACGTCGCGAAGTATTCCGCCCAATGGGATATGCTGCGAGACGATCCGGAAGCCTACAGCGCACAACTAATCAGCGAGGTGAGCAAGTTACCGCTGGGGTCTATCTTTCGGTTTCATACCGGCGGTGATATTGCGAACGTCGGACACGTTAGCATTATACGCGACGTTTGCGACTCAAGGCCCGATGTATCGTTCTACTTGTATACTCGTTCGTGGCGCTTGGACGCTATCCGGGCTGCGGTCGAAAACGATCTATTCCCTATTACGAACCTCACAGTCTGGGCTTCCACAGACCCAAGCCTAGCTACAGCTCCTAATGGCTGGCGCGAGGCTCGCGTATTCGATTCGTTCGACGATGCAAGTGCGCGAGGGTTCCGAGTTCACTGCCCAGAGCAAACGGGTAAACAGCCCGATTGCCAGAGCTGTGGACTTTGCTGGAAAGCCAAACCTACCGCAACGCTAGCCTTTGCGGCCCACTAAATAGGACGGTAAAGAATGTCGAAATATGAATACATCATCTGGGTCAAAATGGAAGACGAGAGTATCCGGCGCTTCGGCTATCCGATACCCACAAACACCTGGGTTTTGGCTGGGGAAAAGCAGAAGCTGGCCGAGGAGTTTGGGGTGCCGCTGGATGATGTCACGGTCCACATACCGGGCCACGGCGCGATTCTCTAACCGGCTGGGCGGGGTTCGATTCCCCGCCTAGCCCATGCAGTACAGCAGGACCGGGCAACGGTGCCCACCACCACCACCACCACCGAGGGGGGAGTAATGGAAAACGGACTGATAGTAGCGGCATGGGCGAGCAAAGGTGGGGCGCACGGCGTCACACTACGCCGGACGGCTGTGGGGGGCTACTGCTACCGCGCAAACGGTGCCGGGGGGACGGTTCCGGCCATTAGTGACGCCGAGGCTAAGCTCTACATGGTCGCGCCAGCATGGCCGAGCGGGCCGCGCCGAGTGGATCTCCACCAACCGGACGCCAATAAAACGCCGATGGCTCGGATCCAGTAGGACACCCCTGCGCGGCCGTCAAAGGCTCGCGGGGGCTTGTAGGACCACCACCACCGAGGGGGAAGTATGAGCAAGGTAATTTTTGACTTCGCAGGCGCGGACGACGAGAAGAACAAGAGGCTGGAAGACGCTATACGAAAAGAACTGGCAAAGCGGATGCTGCGGTTGGAAGTAGAGCATGAGTATCCTGACCTATTCGACAAGCAGGAAGAGGGAGGGACCGATGGCTGACTTGGATTGGATTCTAGCTGACGGCGAAGACCTCGAGGACGCCTTGGAGGACTTCAAAGCGGAGGTCGAGAACCCCGAATTACTGAAGGCGCGGCACGATGCCATTCGTGCTTTGGCCGATCCCTATCGCACCCCCGAACAGAAGCAGCGTGAGGCCGAGATCGATTTCGAGCTTGAAGATCAGTATGGAGATGAGGAATGAGCCGGGGTTATAAAGCGGAAGTCCGTGTAGCGGGCGAAGACGGATGGCACCAGAACGGCATTGTGTGGCCTGACCGAGAGTCAGCCGAGGCCGCTGCTCGCGATCTCTGGTCGCGCTGGACGCTCACAACCGACCACAGAGCCGTGGAGGTGGATGAGGAGCCCAACCGGCCCAAGTGGGCCGAACACGTTGCGGCCCACGGTCCCCCGCCCAGGAGCGTCAGATTATGACAGGCAGTGATTATGGCTCAGACTTGGAATTTGTGGTAGCGGTTCTCCTAATCGGCGTTTGCCTACTGGGAGTGGTGCAGGTGCTGGAATTCATCATAGAACGGAGGGACAAATGAAAAAGGTCATCGGAATTTACTCAGAAACCTGCGACCGGAAGCGGCCCGTGATCGGGCGAGCCGGTACGCTCCACGATCTGCTGGAAGCGAGCCGTGCAGCGCATGGCTTGGACGCAATCGACTATGACGGGGGGCGTTCCGACCACGGCGATTTCTCCACCGTCATCGACACCGTGCAGGGATTCCTAGAGTACGCTTCCCTGCTGGAGTCAGGGGTGCAACCGGGAGCCTCTGGGGAGTACGACAGGGCGGTAGCAAAAGGCATCAGGGAGGCCGTCGAGGATGGGGACCTTCTGGCCGTCGAGCCCCCCCCGAACGATCCGCGCTATGTCGATTCCGACGATGCAAGGGCTCGCCTGACCGCCTACTGGGGAGAGGTCCCGATGGGCGGGTGGACCGACGACGACGAGCCCGCCTTCCTAGCTGCTGTGATAGCTCAACTGTCGGACGACTTGCTTCCCGATGGTAGCGCGACCCTGGAGGAGATACGCTCCGGGCTGGAGATCGGCAAGGCGTGAAGCCCACCGCCATACGTTAGCGAGGGAGGGCATCCCAGGCTACACAACGAAAATCCAACAGGGCCGCTTGCCGTCTGTATGTAACTTCCGTATTATCACTATCCACCAAGGAGAAACCTATATGGCAAAGATGACCCCCCCGCCTGACGACGCCCCGCACCGCTGGGCGATCATCCGCCTCCAGCAGCGCATCGAAAGCTCTGGGATGAGCATCTCGGAATACGCTCAGACGCAGGGTTTTCCGAGGGCACCCAACACGGTCTACCGCTGGATCCGCGGGGAGTACCCGATCCCAGCAGAGACTCGGCGCTGGCTCTTGGGCGATCTCAGGCTAATGGCAGATATCACCACCACCCCCAACGAAGGAAAAGACGATGGATGAAGCGAACGAATACGGCGATGCACCTGTAAAGGTTCTCGCGGCTATAAACCGCTGGGTCCAGTATCGCGACTACCCTGGGAGCTTTGTGATGCGGCTCCTGTGCAACGATCTGATCGGGACCGTCCGATCCGCAGACGAGGAGTCCCTCGCGTCCCTGCCGGTCATTCTCCGCTACCTGCACAACGAAGTGCCAACGCAGTGCTATGGGAGCGAGGACAAGGTCAACGAGTGGGGCGAGGGGCCCCACCCCGCCACCGACAACGACCACCTCTTGCTCAACGCCACCCACAAGACCCTGCGAAGCTACCTGGACGCCGCGCACGATGTCGGGGAGGCGAAGGGTGCGAGGGACCAGGGGGCGGACCCGATCAAGCGTGTACTTGAGCAATGCCGCGCGAAGGAGGCCCGCTTCCAAGAGGAACATGGCATCTCCAGCGCCGAGTACTTCGGAGAGAGCGGCTGGTCGGACGCCCAAGACTCGGCGATGCGGGAACGCGAGGAAATCCAATGAGCAACCTATACGACCTTCCGATCAGTGCGAAATTCTGGTCAGTGACCAGCTTCGCACTCCTGCTCTTTTTCTCGGGTGCAACGCTGGGCGCGACCACCGCCGTCACCCAGGAATTTTCCCCCAACGAAATCACACTGACCTTCGTCGCTCTCTCCTCGCTTTGCTTGCTGACCTTCGCAAGCTCTCTGTGCTGGTACTGGGAAGCGGTCAGCCAGCGGAGAGAATCACTTAGCCGCCGGGAGGCACACTAATGGTCACCATGTCAGAGGAAATCGGGCATCTGTCTGCGGCCCTGGTGAAGGCGCAATCGGAGGTGGACAACGCAGTCAAGAACGCGACCAACCCCCACTTCCGTAGCAGCTACGCAAATCTTGAGGCAGTCCTCTTCACAGTGAAGCCGATTCTCGCGAAGCACGATTTGTCGGTAGTGCAATTCCCCGGCTACGAGGATGGCGTCTGCACCCTGAGTACATTGGTGCTGCACAAGAGCGGGGAGTGGCTCCAGAGCGAAGCGGGTGCCCCCCTCGACAAGCCCACAGCGTGGAGTGTGGGGAGTTGTGTCACTTACCTTCGGAGATACAGCTTGGCGAGCATTTGCCAAATCGCACAGGAAGATGACGATGGATCAGCGGCGTCTGAGCCGTCGAACCCAAAACCTGCCAAGCAGACCAAACCCACCAAGAAGCTCACCGCCGTCGATGACAAGAAGCTCCTGGCCGAGAGATTAGGCGTGTTGGAGTCGATCCTCCAGGCTGTCGAGGAGCATGGAGGGGTAGACGCCAAGCACCTGACTTTGGGCCGCGAGATTCTCAAGGACGGTGGTCCACTGGACCGTGCAGACAAGGCCATCGCCTTCCTCGAGAAAGAGGTGGGCAGGTGAGCCACGGCACCTATCTGGACGAGTTCGATGTGTCCCCGCCGCCAAAAGAAGAGGTTGTGGACCCCGCCCAGAACGATTTCTTCAAAGCCCACGCCAGGGAGTCCGATCCCCACACATCGCACGATGCTGCACGGTCGCTATCGCCTGACAAGCTGCGCGACAGCCAGAAGGCGGTCTTGGGCCATTTCAGGAAGTTTGGTCCTATGACCGACACCGACTTGGTCAACATCTACGTTGGATCCCCGCAGAGCAGGAGCGGCTTGCGAACACGGCGCAATGAGTTGGTTGACCGTGGCCTCGTTGAAGACACTGGAGCGCGTAAGAAGCTCCCCACGGGGAGAAACGCCATCGTATGGCGGGCCACCCCACCATCCCCACAAAGGAACGGCTGATGCCCGAAGAAAAAGAATTTCCCACCGGCTTGTTTGTATCTCCTCCCCGGCCCTCTGCCCCAGATTTCGTGAAGGGCCGCATCAGCATCAAGGTCGCGGACTTCATGGAGTACCTCTCCGAAAAGGATTCTGAGTGGCTCCGCATTGACATCAAGGAGGGCTTCAAGAAGGACGAGGACGGCAACCCCAAGTGGTACGCCCAGGTCGATACCTGGGTCAAGCCCTCAGAGCGTGTCGAAGACAAGGAGGACTCGGGCGATGCCCCCCTCCCCTTCTGACTCCTCGCTGCATGGGCTGGTGGGGCAGCTACTCCCCCAGCTAATGGCAGAGATCGGGGCCACCCAGGACGAGGTTAGGCGAGCCTCTGCCCGCCTGGGGCGCGTCCCCCCGGCATTGCTACAGAACGGCAGCAAGGCCGCGTTGGACAGCGCCCAGGGCCTTCTCGACAAGGCGTCCGACCAGATTGTCATTTGCCTCCAGAAGCTACATGAGCAATATCCCGCCAGTTCTGCCAGTGGCTGAAGGGGAGGCCCCACGCGACCTACGGTTGACGTTGCCCTGGGCTGTTATGACGCCCGATAACCGGCGCTTCCACCCAGCCCGGGGGCACGTTCTCACCACTAGGTACCGGCAGGGGAAAGAGGCGGTGTTCCTGTTGGCTATGGCGCAGACCAAACCACCGCGACCAGTGTTCCCACTCGAGGCCGTCAAGGTGGGCTTGGTCTTCTTTATGCCAGACAAGAGGCGGCGCGATCCCACCAACTTGCTCAAGGGGCTGCTAGACGCCCTTGAGGGGGTAGTGTACGCAGATGACAAGCAGATCGAAGCACTGTCATGGCGCAAGGGTGCGCTCGACCGAGAGAACCCCAGAGTCGAACTCACCGTCAGCCTCCTGGCGACATGAGCGGATTCGTCCTGCTGTCCAGGGATCTGCTGGGGAACGATCTGTGGTCTGGGTCTGGGGATATTCTGAGGCTGTTTATATACCTCACCATCAGTGCCAACTACGGGAAGCGGCACTACACATATTCTCGCGGGGCAGTCGAGGTCACGGTCAAGAAGGGTGAGTTCCTGAGAAGCCTGAGAAAGATAGGCGAGGACTGCGCGTACACGGGCAACAACAAACTCATCACTTGGTCTACGAGTAGGGTGTCTGGGATGCTCAAGGCCCTTGAAGGAGATGGCCGTATCGAAGTCCTGTCGAACTCAGCACTTGGAACACATCTAAAGATAGTGAATTATGAGTCATACCAAGACTTTTCTAGCTATAAGAGGAGGGAGCTTAGAACAGATGCAGAACAGATGCAGAACAAAAGTAAACAAGTAAGAACAGTAAAAACAAAGAAGGCAGTAGAAGACCCGGCGACCAAACAGCGAGCAGACGCGCTGTGGGCCATATACCTAGAAGAGCTTTCACCCAAGCCGCCGCACCCCAGGTTCACCAGTAAGAGAGCGTCTGTGCTATCGGCGCTCTACACTGAACAGCTATCTAGTAACGGGGCAGACCCGCTGGTTCTGTTCCGCAAAGTCTTGAAGGCGGTGAAGGGTAGCGACCACCATATGCAGAAAGGAAAGGGATATCACCTGCCAGAGAGCCTCTTCCGCAGTGAAGAGCGTAGAGAGAGTTGGACCCACCGTGCCCTGGCAAAAGCCAAGGCACCCAACCGAACCCCGAGCGTGAGCCGGGATTGGAGCGTAGACAAATGAGTACGATCCTGCACGAGACGAGAGACTACGGGATGTTTGGGTTCCACCCAGGCAACAGGGCTATCAACCCAGTGAAGGTCAATGATTTACTGAGGTCATTCAACGAGAGGCATTACCCTGTGCCGATTATCGTTGACCAACAGATGCTAGTGCTAGACGGCCAACACAGGCTCGAGGCCGCACGGGCCGGTGGCTTCCCCGTGACCTTCTTGAAGTTACCCGCAGACATTGATCCCTTCCAAGTGATACGGCAACTAAATGCGGACCAAAAACCCTACGCCCTCCCAGATCACCTCAAATTGTATGTCGAGGATGGCCGGGTAGAATATGTGCAGTTCCGAGATCTATATGAGCATTACGACAATGAGCTTGACGGGGCGGGCCTCCCTCGGTCAGGGGGGCCCCACCGGGTAGTATTCACTTCGATGCTCGGACTTCTCTGTGGCAGAGATTCCGTAGAGGGAAAGGCATTCTTGGGCCACAACGCCAACCCCTGGAACAGGGGGACGCCCACAAACAGGTTGCCGGAAATCTTTAGGAGTGGAGAGATGAAACTCGATCCGGCCAGGGGTGTCGCCACGCTGGACTACCTCCTTCGACTGTTGTTAGTTCTCCCCAGGCGGCTAATTAATGGGCGTCTACGCCGCCATACTTATGTGCATCTCAGAACCCGCGAATACCTCTGTAGCCTACACTACCTACTCCACTACAGAAACGCCCATGTTGAAAGCGAAAACGAGGCGTTCGATCCACAGGTATTGCTGGCGCAAGCGGGTCTTTACCCGAAGAGATGTGAGAGGTCCGCTACCCAAAAGCCAAAGGAGTGGACGGACGCCCTAGCCCACATAGAGAAGGTTTACAACCACAATAGGGGCGACAGGAAGTACACCCACCTCGCATCACTATAAACTCACGCAGCACCCAGAAATGGAGTATAGGCAAATGTCCACCACCGTAATGCACAACCAGAGCGCGGAAGACTATCACGCCGCCCCCGGCGCATCGGCCTCACGGCTGAAGCAACTCAAGCGCAGCGCGGCCCACATGAAGTACGCGATGGACAACCCGCAGGAGCCCACCCAGGCGATGATCATTGGATCGGCCACGCACAGTGCCATCCTTGAGCCTGACCTGTTCGTGAAGGAATGGGGCCGGATCCCCGAAGGCGACGGTCGCTCCAAGGCCGTCAAGGAAGCCAAGGCCGAATTGATTGCCCAGTTCGGTGCCGATCAGATCCTCAAGCCGGATGTCTATGACAACATCTTGGCGATGCGTGACAGCGTTCTTGGCAACGCGCTGGCCCTGGACCTACTCGACGGTGCCGATACCGAAACGAGCCACTACTGGAGAGAGGGCGATGTCAAATGCAAGGCTCGCATCGACGCGCTGCCGCGAGAGAGTTCCTATTGGGGTGACTGCGTTGTGGATATCAAGACAACTGCGAGCGCCAGCCCAGAAGAATTCCGGCGCAGCGTCTACAACTTTTCGTATCACCTCCAGGCCCAGCACTATCTGACAGCCGCCGAACGCCAACGGTTCATCTTCATCGTGGTCGAGCGCGATGCCCCGCACTGTGTGGCGCTCTACGAGTTGGACGGTGCCGCACTCAGGCTGGGACGCGAGGACCGCGAGTTCCTGCTAGGTCAGTGGGCACTGTGCGAGGCCGAAGAGGCCGCAGGAGGACCAGACGCTTGGCCTGGGTTCCCGGTTGAGGTTCAAGAGTTGTCGCTGCCCGGTTGGGCGTACACCCAATGAAGAACATATTCTCAGAAGAGTTCTTCGATGAGTGGGAGGAGGCGCAACTCAGGCCGGTGTCTGCGATCCCAACACATTTACCCACCTTAAATCGTGTCATGCGCGATGATGGGGGAGGGCAAGGAATCGCGAAAACCTCTGGGTGGCTGATGGTCGTAGGTGGGTCGCCCGGGTTTGGGAAGTCAGCGTTCTCGCTCAACCTAGCGAGCGCAGCCCTCAACGCCTCCCCACCAGAACCCGTGTCATTCATCAGCTTGGAGATGTCGGGGGCGCAACTCGCGACACGCCTCTACTCGTTGCACAGTGGCACGGCGCTCAAGCTCCTAGAGAAGGGTGGGTTCAGTGAACTCGCGTGGGCAGACACCCACCAGAAGTTCGCTGGCCTCCCTCCGGTCTGGGTGCCGGACAGGCTAGTCACCGGGTGGGAACAGATCATGGGCTATGTACAGAAATGCCATGACGAGGGGTGCCGCTATTTCATATTGGATCACCTCCAGTGCGTAGTGCTTGGTGATGACGAGGTGCTGCACCGTGGCATCCAACGCGTCATCTCAGAGCTACGCGCCTGGGCTGTGGCGTCCAAGAGCGCCATCGTGATCTGTTCGCAATTCAATCGTGCGACGAGTTCGGTGATGGAGACACCACGCAGTACCGGCCTATTCGGGGGCCATTCCATAGAGAGCCATGCGGACATTATTTGCCTGTTGGATCATTCGCGCTACCAGCGGGACGGCAACACAGCGAGAACGTGGCTCTGCGTCACCAAGAACCGACATGGCCCGTGCCTCGAGATACCCGTCGAGTGGGACTATAAGACACTGCGCCAGCGTGAAGCTGACGCTGACGAAGAGGCGATGTGGCCGACATGAAACTGCATCAACAGTCAGAGTTGCCCCTGTGCGTGGCTTGCGAGAACCGAGATGGGTGACACAAGGGCTTCGTCGTTCAGCGTGGAAATCATCCTTTCGGCGTCAGAGATGGCGTTCGCCGCTTTCTCTGGGGCAGCGCGGGAGGCTGCGAACCGAGCGGATGGCAGGGGACGGGCGGGTGGCTTCAGTAAAAGCGGGTGGGACACACACATCGAAGGAGCTTGTGGCGAGTGCGCGGCAGGGAAGTGTCTTGGCGTGTACTGGCCTCCGGGGATGGGCACGATGAAAGGGCCAGACCTACTCCACTGCATTGAGGTGAGGACTACGCCTGGGCACCACCACAGGCTCCCAGTCAAACGAACTGACCCAGAAGGTCGGTGGTTCGTCCTGGTCACGGGCACCGCGCCGGTATTTTTTGTTCGGGGATGGATTGGGCCTGACGAAGCGAGGCGGGATGAGTGGTGGGACGACACGATTGAGTATCCAAATTGGATGGTGCCTCAATCCGCGCTTCACCCGATTGGCACACTACTAGATGCGATACACCAAAATGGCTAAAGACACAGCAAACGCCATAAGGCTCCTGTCTGCGTTGGAGCTACTGCCGCTAGAGAAGTGTACCTCGGACGCAGCAGGATGGCGGCAGGAGATCGCAGACGCTATCCGCGACCTGCGGGGCGGGGGACTACCGGATGACGATCCGCTGCGGTACGACAAGGGCAAGCTGGTGTCAGAAGAGAGACTCCAGGGAAGACTCCAGGTTATCATTGATTCATGGCCTAGCTGGGCACAGATGTCCGATAGGGAGAAGAAGAATTATGGCAGGAAAAAGCGTTACTCAAAAAACCGCTAAACGGCTCGACGCATACGGCGAGGAAAAGATATTCGCCAGCTATGTGGAGCATCGCCATGTCAAGAAGATGTTGCGTGGCCTTGAGCCCGGTATCGGCAAGATGTCTAAGCGTATGTTCTATGATTGGCTTCATGCCGATAAAAGCGAGGGGCGCTGGAAGCGATGGAAAGAAAACCTGAAGATCGTCGCGGCTGACCTCGCTGAAGAGGCCCTGGCGATAGCAGACGGCACCGATCCCGAAACCGTGAGTGTCGCACGGCTGCAAGTAGAACAACGCAGATGGATGTCCGAACGCTATGACCGCGACACATTCGGCAAGGCCGATGCACAGGTAAACATAGCTGTTGGTATAGATGGTGATTGGCTGGCTGGACTCAAGGCCGTTGAAGCCAAGCGCAAAGCCAATCCCAAAGAGATCGCGGAAGCCGACTACGAGATCGTGGAGGAGGAAGCGTGACCCA
>Ga0209402_10002431_pt1 | contig 18637 bp, 16 predicted proteins | sample ArcticOcean_MG_C_3_FD_187437 | JGI IMG/M metagenome (GOLD analysis project Ga0209402, IMG submission 187437) | Marine microbial communities from western Arctic Ocean - ArcticOcean_MG_CB8_126 (SPAdes) (version 2) | ecosystem: Environmental > Aquatic > Marine > Oceanic | place: Arctic Ocean... | reverse complement strand
TCAGCAAACCCACAATTTTGTACATAATCGGTGTGCTGTCAGGGGAAAACTTTCTGCGGCTCCTTCAATCGATCTGCAAGTTGGAATAAGAGCAGGTGAGACGAAGGTAGGTCTGGTTGAGCCGTGCCGCTTCGACCCCTCGCGAAAGCCGCAACTCAGGACGAGCGAAACACTGCTGGATAGCTGGGTGTGGCGGATGTCACGGAGGGACTAGGGGCTAGGCCACACGAATCGCTGTCGGGCTACCATAGGGTTGAGTCGCACTAGGAGCCCTCTAACTCTGCTCCATTAGCCCAAACGATTTGACCGAGAAGAATTGATCTGTCCAGGTCCCGGCGACCCAGACAAGAGATCCTTCGGCCTCACGCAGCTGCTCAGGCACACCGGAGAGCGGGACCGGGGATCCGCTCCGCTCCGGTTGCAGCTGCCAGCCGCCATCGACTTCCTGTAGTGTGCCCAGATAGGCCGTCATCCCGTCGACCGCTCGCAACTCGAAGGACTGAGCTTCGATTGTGCTCACATCTCTCGCATCTGTCGTCAGTTCCCCGCACACCGTCACGACCGTACCGCTCAACACCCGAATCCGGCTTTCCTCTTCACCGGCGATGCGGATTTCTTGGCCATCATCTGGGCGAAGGATCGTAGCTGGTGCGAAATCCGTGCCTACGGAAAAAATCTTACCTGTGAGGCACGACTCGGGTGGTGCCACAGACACAGATTGGCTAGCTGATCCCACCGAACACGACACTGTCGCGAGGAGGAGGAGGGGAATCAGTCTCACTGGATACGGAAGATCCACATGCCCATTTCGTCGGGCAACTTGTCGCCCTCCGGCGTCCTGATCCGGAAACTGGTTGGTGCGTGTGAACTCGGTGGCTCCCACTCTAGGTAGGCAGTCGATCCGCCCCTGACGGACTTAGTTGAGGTCGGTTCCGCGTCCGAGCTTGTATAGGGGTCAAGGCTGCCGTAGTTCGGATCTCCCCATGCGGAATTGGCAACGATTCCTGTGATGTCCCAGGAAGTGAAGCCGAAGTCGGGCGTCGCCCACCCCAGATCCCGGCCATCCAGGTAGAGGGAAATCCCAAAGACCAGCTGTATATAGGCAAAGCTACTGGCACCTGTCGTCGTGACCAAGTTGTCATAGCCGGTATAATCAGAATTGGTCAGGTCGCGCATCAGCGCAGCCTCGCCGCCACTGTAACCTGGACCATACCAATCGAGAATGAACCGGAGTAGCGTGGCAGGCACACCGTAGACATCCCTTCCACCCTTACACGGCCCAGTGTTGCCAGCATCTTCGTCTGCCAGCCATGAGCACTGCTCCGGTGCATTTTCCACCTTCGAGGTTGCATCCCAGCCAAAGTAGCTCATTAGGTCCCTTGCCCACCACGTGTACCACCCATCGCCAAAATAGTCGTCAAGCCATTCTGTCCAACCTAGATTCTGTCCAGATCCGTGACCGAGGATTGCATTACCCACGAGTTGCTCGGCCAGTGTTGCCCCACCCTCGCCTTCCCATTTGTCTTTAGATGCGGCACCGCGGTAAATTATCTGAGTTCGCTGGAGGATATGAGTCACTTCGTGCGCAATAAGTGACGGCATATCCTGGGCTACTTTCTCCTTGGTTATTTCGCCGCGGGCGTGTAGCCCAGCGGGGTCCGGAGCAAGCCCGTAGAAGATCTCCGCCTGATTACTCATCGCACAGGCGCTTGTCGCGTACAAATCACCGGGGCTCACGAATCCGTTAAGGTTCTCTGAATAGTTGACTACCTTTGTCACGAGCACACCGATCCGTCCATCGGCATCAAGGCCGAGTGTATCACCCACAACACCATAGCTGGGGATACTGTCGACGAACTCACCGAAGTAATTCGTGATCACAGGTAGAGTCGTTCCGCTGAAGGTCGCATCCCAGGCGGCGTATTCCGCCGCAGTGAAGGATTCCGTAAGCGGATTCCCCGTGTCTTCCATGTAGATTCCGGACGTGCCGATATATCGTACGACTGCAGCAACATTTTCGTAGAGTCCAGTACAGAGGTTGCCACTCGTATGAACCTTGAGTGTTATTGTGTCACCGATCTCATCCAGTAGAGTGAAAGGCCTGGGGCTAGCTTGTATCAAACCGGGAGCCATGGCTGCAAGCCCCGCTTGCCTCAAAATCAGCTCCTCTTCTGTCCGACGCCAATTTTCCCAACGGCGAGCCTCTGCTTCTGCGTGAGCAAGCATTTGTGCTTCATATTCGGGATCCCTAAACACCTGCTGCGAAGGCGCGCGGGCTGCTGCTGGAAGATTGTCAGCTGCGATGATCGGAGCTTCGAAGTAGCCAACGTCTTCGCTCGTGAACTGGATGTCGGGAGCATCATCAGCCGCTAGGCTGGCCGCTAGAGTGGTGCCCGCGATCGCGGTCTGTGTGAAGGCAGTGAGCGAGGTCACAGCCTCCGAACTCGACATGATACCTATGATATACTTCTCCGAACCACTCCCGGCAGCCAGGTGGAGACAGTCACCACCGACCGTGTAGCCGCCACCGCCTACATCGAGATCCCATATTGTTTTCCCTGGCTTCACCCCGACGGTCGTTGTCGCGCTTTCGCTCACGTTCGCGACTGTCACTACTAGGTCTACCACACGGGACGGCTTACAGGCAGATGTCGGCACGGTGATCTGGAGCTCTGTTATACTGGCTGACGTAATCGACGCCGTCAGTCCATCAACCGTGATCGTGTTACTCGACGCGGTCGCGCTAAAGCCTGTGCCGGTGATCGTGGCGGCGGCACCTTCAGTCCAGTTGACCGTGATCGCGTCCAGGGTTGGCGCCGCCGCCAGATTGACCGTGATCTCGGCCGTTGCCCTGGCTGAGCCAGAGGTCGCCGTGATCGTGTCCGTGCCGTTGCTAACTGCGGTCACGAGCCCTGCGGACGAGACCGTCGCGATGGTGGTATCAGACGACGCCCACGTCACCGTTGCACCCGATATGGCCGTCCCACCCGCGTCCTCGGTCGCGCTCATCGGCGCGCCGCTCTGATCTTTGACTGTAGCGGAGAGCTGCTGCGTCTCCCCTATATATGAGAGGCTTAGGCTCGTCGCCGAAAGCGTGATCGAGGTCGCTACAGGCGTTGGAGGAGTTGGTGTAGTCGGGGCCGTGGGAGTAGATCCGCCTCCGTCACCACCTCCACAAGCTAGGAGGAATAGTGCAACAGTTAATCGGATGAATTTCATAGCGATGATCTCGAAAGAAAGAACTCCTAATTTCTAACTTGAACTCGGTGTATTCGGTCCGATAGATGCCAGTTTAAAGGAGTGGCCCGCTTTGCATCCCGATTGCATCTCGCAGAGCGGTTAAAAACGGTTATAGAACGCCTTCTGACCGGGCAAGAACGGGCAAGAACGCCATATTCTACCCGAAAATCATCGGAATCGGGTACTTCCGAACATTCTTTGCAAGCTAGAGGTCTCCGGTTCGGTCCCGGCTGGCTCCACTGATGTAAGACTAAGCCCGACAGCCAGTTACGGCTGTCGGGCTTTATGTGTCTTTGACACCAGAAGACAACAGTGCCAGGAACAGTGTCATAGCACGCGAAAAAAAACGTCAGCTCGTCAGTTTCTCCAACGCCGTGAGCCGGTCCGCTAGCGCCTCGCGGTGGCTCTCAATCCGATATTCCCTGATCGTAGCCTTTTCACTCAGCGCGATCACGTTCATGGCACGTGGCTTCCCTCATCGGAACCCTCCTGTCGGTCGTCGTGCGCCCTAGAAGCTCGCCCCGATCGCGCTGAGGCCCGCCCGAACGACCTGCGCATCTTCAGAGCCCCGTACGCCGCTCGCGCTCATCGCGCCGACGATCTCGCCACCGATGCGGATCGGATACCCTCCCTCGAAGGTGGTGCCGTTCGGAATCGTGTCGGTGATCGTGCCGTCAGCGAGCCCTTGGCCGTAGTCGCCGCTCGGCATGCCAGCGGCCAGGGCGGTCCTCGTCTTGGCCATGGCGATCGAAAAGGTGCGCGTCGAAGCACCTCCCCGTCTCGTAACCATGAGCGGAACGCCGTCGGCGTCTGTGACGACGATGGTGACGTTCCATCCGTTTTGCCGCGCCTCAGCCTCGGCGGCAGCCACGGCGGTTTCAGCCTGCTCAAAGGTTAGCGCCTGCTGCGTGTCCATGGCGGCGGTGCCTAGGAGAAAAAGCGCGGGGGCGAGTAGCGTTGCCAGGCGCGAGTAGCGAGTCCTCATGATCTATTCCTCTCCGTCGTCATGGAACGGGGATACCGTCATCATCGCGGCGCCGCTCCATGTTGGATTCTCGGGGGTGGCGCCCACGGCCCTCGACCACTGGTGCCAACCAAGCCTAACCTTTTTTTCTAGATACCGATGGTGCGTGCTCCGTCTCGGACGATTCACCGGATCACCCAGATTGATCCCTCAGGCGAGGCGTCATAGGTTCTCGGGCCATGATTCTTATCCGCACTATACGGGGCCGAACCCGATGTTGGATGGCGCCCGCTGTTATTCTGGGCGTTCTGACCCTTGTTCTACCTATCGATGTCGAGGGTCAGCAGAGCGCAGGAGGGGACGGCCTCAATGCGCCTCCGATCAGCCTGGGCATGGCTGGGTTGCCGGGTGTGATAGCGATTCCGAATGCTGGCACCATTGCTCCGGGATATGCTCACCTCAGCTACAATCGCACGCCGAATTACGGACAATTCAGTCCTGGCGCGATCGCGGGACAACACAACATCCAATTCGCGGTAGGCCTCTTCTCGAGAATCGTGATTTCGGGCCGTGGCTCGGAGGTGGTGTCGAGTGAGCTCCAAAAGCCTATCTTCATCCGAAATGCCGGAGTGATCGAGTTGGTCGAGCGCACGTGGTTGGCACGTGATTTGTCAGCTAACCTACAGCTCTTGTTGCTCGAAGAGAGCGCCTCCCTCCCGGCCATTGCCATCGGAGCCCAAGACTTTGGAGGGGCCAGCAACCTCTTCGAGGCGCGATACGGCGTCGTTAGTAAGACGTTTTGGGGGCGGGCCCGGCTTTCGGCCGGCTACGGCTGGGATGCGGGTGTTCTCAGGGGCTTCTTCGGTGGCATCGAAGCGTCACCGATACGGCAAGTCACTCTCCTTGGCGATTACGATGCGGAGCGCTTCCGCGGCGGCCTGCGTCTCCAGCCTTTCCCTGAGTCGCTCGTTAGGCGCGGCGCGCCGCGGCCTACCGTCGATGTGATCTGGACCGAGGGTGAGGGGGTGACTTGGGCGGTGTCCCTCCGCGCGGCACTCGATCAAGACTGGGTCGAGCGAGGTCCGCGGAGTGCTCAGCGGTTAACTCCGCTCGGCACCGATCCCGAGGTCAGCACCGTTGCCGTCTTGGCTCAGCTCCTCTCGGATGACGGCTTCGAGAACATTTCGGTCTCGGTGCGAGAGGGTGATTTGCTCAGGATTGAGTATGAGAACCGACGTTACAATCAGCACGAGTTGGATGGCCTCGCGCGTGTGCTGCGACGCGTCGGGCACAACCTGCCGGAAGGAGTTGAAGGCGTCCGGATCGTGCTGAAGCAGACGAATGTGCGGGCGTTGCAGGTCGACCTGACGAGCGAAGACCTTCTACGGTTCCTCGAAGGGGCGATCAGACCCGAGGTGTTTCAGGAACGCGTATCTGTCCGATACCCCGAAGCACCGCGTTCGCTGACTGGCCCGATCGATCGATCCGTGAATTCGAGTTTTTTCAAGGCTGACCTGACGTTAAACCCCCTGATTGAGACGCTCGCGTTTTGGGACCTCGGTGTCTTCGATGCGAGGTTCTCGCTTCAGCCAAACCTTCGCTTCACGCTCTTCAGCGGTACCGTACTGGAGGCGCAATATCTAATTCCTATTGGTCAGACCGAGCACTACAGGATGGGCCCCAGCCGGTCAACTCTGCCCGAGGCAGAGCTGGATCGAGCGCTGCTTCATCATGCTCGATGGTGGTCTTTGTCTGGGCGTTCGGCCCTAGTCGCCCAATGGAGTGTCGGGCGGTTCGATCTAGGGAACGTTGGAATTAGGCAGGAAGCGTCGCTCAGCCTATGGGGTGGACTCGTAACGCTGGGAGCCGATGTTGCCGCCGTAGGGTACCGCCGCCAAAAGCTTGATCGGCTGCTCGCCCTAGGAAGGGCTCGCCTGCTCGTGCCGTCGGCAGACGCCCGTTTAACTGTAACGGCGGGTCGTTTCCTCGACGAGGATCACGGCGTCGTCGTCGATGTGAGCAGGTTCTTCGCCGACACGGAAATCGGCTTGGTTCTTCGTCACTCTGATCGAGGATCGGTGGCGGGTATTCGGATTGCCCTTCCCCTCACGTTTGGCAGGGACCTTCCGCCGAGCCGAGTACGAGTGCGAGCCCCCGCCGAATGGAGGTACGGGCAGCAGTCCATCGTGTTCGCGGACCGAAACATTATCCGAGGCGATGTCGCTCGGAGCCTCCCCCCGCGCTCTGGGTTGCACCAGATTTACCTTGATCGCGACCGCCTCCACCCAGCCTCCGTAAAGGCGGCGGTGGCGGACCCTCGGTTCTGGAGATAGCCGCATTAGGGTATACGGAATGGAAGGCGCATAAACGAACGCATTGATTGCAGAGGCGTGTGTGCATAGTTTGCAATCACTGCCCTCCTCTTAGCGGGCCCTTTGTTACCGGAGATGGTTTTTTACACCGGAGATGGTGCAATGAAATTCAGGACTCGAAATATCGTTTGGACTTTTGCAGCGTTCCTGCTCTTGGGGGGCGGGATCAGCGCCTGCAGTGATGATGTGGTCATACCGCCAATGCCAACGCTACCGCCACCGCCACCTCCACCACCACCGCCACCGCCACCGCCACCGCCACCTCCACCGCCGCCGAGCATAGCTGCGATTAGCGTGGTGGTTCCGGCAACTTCGGGAACGACCACCGCCGTTGAAGGCCAAGCGTTTGTGTTTGCCTCTGGTGCGGCACTCGATCCGAGCTTGGCCGGCGTTACGACGACCGTCACGTTCAAAGCGGGCGGTACGTTCGAGATCAGTTCTGCTGGCGGTGTGTCCACAGGGGATATGACGTTCGGGTCGTGCATATTCACGGTAACGGCGGGGCTTTTAAATGGGAAAGTTCTTGTGGTGGATCCGTGCAGACTTACCCTCGCGACAACCGGGACGATCGTAACCGGCGGCACCGGTCCTGGCCAACTGACCCTTACGCTTGGCAGTTCCTCTTCCGCAACTATCGATTCCAGTGACGGGTTTGGTGTGACAATCGTTGGTGACTCGGTCACTGTCACGTTTAATAGCAACCCGATCTTGGAGGGTAACGTTACACTGGGCGACTGGACCGGCTCTAGCGGCTCTAGCGGCTCTAGCGGCACTAGCGGCACTAGCGGCACTAGCGGCACTAGCGGCACTAGCGGCAGTGGCGGCAGTGACTGACCGACCTTAGGGGGTCTCTGTTTAGCTAGCGTCTTGCGAGGCGGGAGGGGGCAATCCCCTCCCGCCTCTCTTTTTGGCGCCGCCCGCTCTTCCTAGCTCCCTCCCAGCGTCATCCGTCCACCGACATAGAGCCCCCTGCCCGGCGCACCGAACCCGAAGATTTCCTGGTACCCCTCATCAAACAGGTTCTCGGCCCTGAACGTCACCGTGAACCCGGGTCGGCCATCGGCCGGCTCGATCAGACATATCTCGGCGCCCACATCGACTACGGCGTAGGCGTCCAGGGTCACCGCCGCCGCCGGAAAGCCCGTGAAATCACGATCTTCGCGCTCACCGACTCGCCGGGCGGAAAGGTTTAGACTCGTCTCGGGAGAGACGGCATAGGCGACCGAGGCGGCGAACTGGGTCCCCGGCCGACGCAGAAGAGCGGCTCCCTCCACAAACGTCGCGCCTTCACCATCGTCAAAGCCGGAGTCGGACGTTTCGGTGTCGAGCCAGGTAAGGTCGGCCGACGCCCGCAAAGAACCCACCGTCGCCACCGCACCGACCTCCATACCTCGTGCGGTCGCGGCGGCCGCGTTGTAGTAGTTCGGATCGGTGGGAGTCGGGGTCGAGAACGTATACTGAATCAGGTCCCGAAAGCTCTGATCGAAGTACGTTCCGTGGAGCACTAGCCCACCGCCGACCAATTCCTGCTCAACCCCGATCTCCCACGAAGTCGAGCGCTCCGGATCGAGGTCCGGGTTACCTCGTGCAAACCCGGCCGCGAAGTTCTCGAAGAACGTCGGCTCCTTGACCCCGCGGCCTGCGGCACCACGGATGCGCCGCGTTTCGCTGAACGCATAGGCGGCACCGATCTGCCAGGTGGTAAACCGTCCAAACCGCTCGTTGTCCTCCGCCCGGACGCCGCCGTTCGCGGAAAGCGCTCCAACGCTCGTCACGAGGTGAGCATAGGCACCACGGTTCCATCGGTCGTCGTCGCTGCGGCCCGTGGAAGCGCCGAACTGGCTCAGCGACTTACTAAACGACCTCTGTGTCTGGTCTTCCAGCTCGAATCCGAGCGTTCCGATGGTTGCGGTCGTGAGGGAAATATTGGCGCGAACATCCGCAGCCCTGCGGCTCACGGAATTCAGGCTCGTGAAGCCATAGAAACCCAGGGTGTCGGCGGGTCCGTCCGAGAGGTCATCGCTGCCACCGTCGGTCCCATAGGACGTGAGGAGAGCTCGGAGTTCGAGTCGATCCGAAACGATCCGGGACACGTCGAGCGCGATGGACACCGCGTCTTCGAACGCCAGGGCGTTTTCATCGACGACATTTCCCGAGCCGTCGGTAGGGAAGTGATACTTCCGCTCTACGCCGCGAACCGAGAGGCGTGCTGATGTAGACTCATCGGGGCGTAGCTCGACGTTGCCACTGAGCACCGTGTTCCGGTGCTGGTTGTTGAACGGGAGTATGCCGTCGGTGTGGAGTCGAGAGACCGAGAATCCGTAGGACACATCATCCGTCCCCCCGGCCAAGTCGGCTGTGAAATCCTGACGCCCGAACGTCCCGGTTCGAAACGCGAGCGACCCCCGGGGGCTACCCGACCCGGCCCGCGTAATGACCTGGATCACTCCGCTCATCGCGTCGGATCCGTACAATGCACTGGACGGCCCACGCACGATCTCGATTCGCTCGATGTTCTCGGTCGTGAGCGATGCGAAGTCGTAAGCCCCGCCCGGTTGATTGACCTTCACGCCATCAACGAGCACCTGGACATGGTCGCTCTCACCGCCGCGCAGAAACACTGATGTGATCGCGCCGAACGAGCCGCCCTGAATGACCACGACTCCGGGAACCTCGCGGAGGGCGTCGAGCACCTGGGTCACGCCGCGGGCCCGGAGATCGTCACCCTTCAGAAGCGTGACGTGTGCACCCAACGCGCTCAGGGGGAGGGGGACCGCAGTCGCGGTTGCGACCAACCCTTCGATCTCGAAGTCCGGTGCCGAGGGGGTTTGGGCTTGGACGGTCGATGCCGTGCCCAGAACAGCCAGCAGGAAAGCTACGCCAACGCGCATGATCTCGTCTCCTCGTCCCACCCGCGTGGGATCGGTGGCGGTCACACGAGGGCGAGACTTGAGGAGGCCCAACAAAAAGCCCTGTCCTCTCTCACGAAAGCACAGGGAACGACGAGAACATCGTCTGTTACGCCTGAGCCTCCCCTTCGGAGACCTGATTAGGCGCGGATTGGAACACGTCTACTGGCTTAAGGCCGCCTTGGTCGCCTTCCCAGGGATTCCCCAGTGGCTTCTTGACCCGACGTTCCGAGAAATTATCTCTCGGACCTCTCACAGTGGCGGGGCCGCGCCGGATTCCCACCGGCTTCCGTATGGCCCACCCGCAGATTCAATTGTGACCGCATCATGTTCGAGAGGGTGAGATGAGTCAAGGCGAGCGGAGGCGGAGGAGGATCTGATGCCTAGATCTGACCCTCTGCCACCGAAGGCGGAGCTGTTGCCACGCCCGGCCCTTCCACCGCGAACGATGGGGACGGGTCCTTCGACACTCGGAACAGCTTGAACGCCCCCTGCATGCTCGGGCCCATCAGGAACGCGAAGAGCAGGGTGCCGAGTCCGATCGAGCCGCCGATCAGCAGGGCGATCCCGAGGACCACTAACTCGACCCTGATGCGGGTACCCCGGATACTCCATCCAGACCGACGAGACAGCCCGAGCACGAATCCGTCTCGCGGACCCGCGCCCAACCGCGCGCCGATGTAGACCGCCGACGCCAGACCCATGATGAGCACCCCGACCAGGAACTGGCCCGTCCCCAACATGAGGCCCGAGGGATGCGGCAACCAGGACTGCACACGGAGGAGGTCAACCCACGGACCCACCACGGCCATGTTGAAGATAGTCCCGACGCCCGGTCGCACCTGCAGCGTCAACCAACTGGACAGGATCAACAGGACCCCGACCACCTGTGAAATCCGGCCGAACGACCATCCTAACTGCTCGCTGACGCCTTGGTGAAGAGCGGACCATGGATCGAGACCGATGCGAGCCTCGAGCATGACCGCGACCGAAAGACCGTACAAGAACAGCCCGAGATGCAGGCGAAGCAGGTGTCGAACAAAAGACCAGGAAAGGAGGCGTCGCATTTAGAACGGGCTAAGGTGGAGAGGGAGTTGCCGGTAAAGACTGTCATAAGTGGGGTCCGCGCGTCTAGGTTGGGCTTGGCTGGACGGGGGTCGGCCCACGCGCAACTCAGCGCCTTTTCGGGGCGTACACTATGGCGTAGAGTAGTCAGGTATTCTGCCCTTGGAAGGGACCTGGACCGAATGAATACAGGCCGAATCTGCCTCCCGCCTCACATAGTCGCAACAGCACTTCTGCTCTCTTTCGCACCCTCCCCGGCGTGGGCTCAGTTCATCCGCGGCAGGGTGGTCGAGGACGGATCGGGTACACCCGTCGGTACCGTCGACGTGGCAGTGGTCGGTGAGGACGAAACCATCGTCGCTCAGTACGTCACGGACGAGAACGGGCGCTTCGTAGCCCGCGTGGATGAAGCGGGCTCGTACCGGCTTCGCGTCACCCGTCTCGGGTACCGGTCTTCGACCTCGAATGAGTTCGAGCTCGAGGAGGACCAAGCTGTTCTGGCGGAACTCCGTCTTCAGCTGAGCCCGGTCATGCTGGATGGGCTCGAGGCCATCGTAGAGGGTCAGAGCATTGCCTTGGCTCAGGTCGGGTTCTATCAGCGCGAGCGGATGGGTTTCGCGCAGATGAAGACGCCGGAAGATCTCATAGAAAGACCACCTCTCGATTTCTCCGACCTTTTCCAGGGGATGAACGGGGTCGTCTTCGATTCGGGGTCCGGAGATGTCTACTCGAGTCGCACCAATGTTCGGACCCGACCCTGCCGTCCCAGCATCAGTATCAACGGCCTAGTCGTTCAGATGGGACACCGCACGGGGTCGAGTTTTCAGGTCCGGCCCATCGACGGTCTGGAGGCAGTGGTGAGCGGTGGTCGGGACATGGAATTGCAGTCGGGCTGGAAGGATCATATCAGCGTCCTCGACGTGGCGGCGATCGAAGTGTTTCCGGGTGCGGGGGGATTGCCTGCGTTCGTGTCTGGCAGCGTGAGCCCGTGCGGTGCGGTGCTCATTTGGACCAAGGGTTATGTCGGGAGGCCCGATCCAGGACCTGAGGACAACTATGATGCTTAATCCTCCCACCAAGCTTCTCGTCGTCCTTCTCGTTGGGTTCTTCTCAGGGCTCCTCACAGGGCACCTCACCGCGCAGCCCATGTCGGCGCAGGGCTCCTCGGCGACGGTGGGCTTCAAGGGCGGGGTGAACCTCTCGCAGTTCTACGGCACGCAGATCGGCCAGTCCGAGAGCCTTGAATCCATCGTCTTCGGTATTTTCGGTGAATTCGGCATTGGTGGTCGGTTCTCGTTCCAGCCGGAGATCAACTATTCCAAGAGGGGGGCGAGGGAGGACGACCTTCTGGAGGCCGCAACGGGCGGAGTGTGGCACTACAACTACTTCGACGTGGTGCCGCTCCTCAAGATACGGCTGAACTCCAACAGATCGAGGTCAGCCGTGAGTCTGTTTGCTGGTCCCGTCCTCTCGATTCTGGGCTCCTCGAAGGCGACCGGGATGAAGCCCGAAGAGTACGGTCAGGAGTGCGCCGGGTGTGACCGTGTCCTCATCGCGTTTCCCTATGTGCGCCTCCTGCAGGCGAACACCAAGGGGCAGGACATCGGCGGGACGGTGGGAGTGTCGTTAAACGTTCCAGCGGGCCGGGCCGACGTAGTCTTCGACGTGCGGTATGCGAAGATGATGAACGAGTTCGACCAAGCACCGTACGATGATCTGTATTCCCGCAAGCACAGCCTCCTGTCCTTCCAAGTTGGAGTCAGCTTGGGACCGGCCGCGTGGGGTGGGGGACGGATCAGGCGTTCGGCTTCCGTCGACGATCCGGATCGTCACTCGATCGTGATGTTGGACGTCATGGAGCGGCAAGCGATTGTTGCACGAGATGAGAGCCTGTCGGTGCACGAGATCATCCAATCCGAACACCCGGATTGGGTCGATGGCGACCAGCTCGATGGCACTCTCTTCGTCGATGGTGCCCGATGGGAGGGCCCGGGGCTGATCTTGCATGTCAGGCGCGGCTTCGAAGTAGAGGAGGTCCTCCGGATGGAGAACGCGCCTGGTGCATACGAAGGATTCGGGGTCGTCGTCGAGGTCATCACCCGCGGTGGTGCGTGGCGTTGAGCCGCTGACCGGAGGGGTGCGTCGCGCCACGGGGTGCCGATACCTTACAACGCAATATATTGGAACGTAAGGGGTGTACGGCAGGGCTGGGAGACTTGGCTTGAGCCGGAATTGGAACGACTTGGGATAGAGAGGACGACGGGATGACAGCCTCTTCTCGCTATCCGATCCCCGCCCGTATCCACCGGGTCGAGGAGACGATCAAGCGTAGCCGCTTCATCACCACCATCGCGCACGCTCCAGACGCTGCGGCGGCGCATGCGTTCGTCGATCGCATGCGGAACGAGTTCCCCGATGCGACGCACAACTGTTGGGCCTTCGTCGCGGGCCCGCCGGGGAGTATGACCCACGTCGGGATGAGCGATGACGGCGAGCCGCACGGCAGCGCCGGTCGACCGATGCTCACCTCTCTCGTGCACGGAGAAGTCGGTGAGATCGTGGCGGTGTGTACCCGCTACTTCGGCGGTGTGAAGCTCGGTACCGGCGGCCTGTCTCGGGCCTATTCCGGAGGTGTGAAGCTCGGCCTCGAGTCTCTGACCACCGAAGAGCGAGTGGATCGCATCCAGTTAGAGATCGCCATCGGATACGCTGACGTGGACACCGTCCACCGGCTCTTCGACGACATGGATATCACGGTGGAATCTGAAGACTACGGTGCCGATGTGCGCTACCTGTGCGGCGTCCCGGAGCTGGACGCCACACAGTTTCGAACCGCCCTCGCGGACGCGACGCGCGGGACCGGGGTCGTGCGCGAAGTATCACAGTAGGCCTTAGGACGGTCGGAGATTCGCCCCTCTCAGGCTGCTAGTGTTCCCAGTTGGCGAACGGCTCCTCGAGTGACGGACTCTGCGGCGTGAACAGCTTCGCTCCGTCGTCGGTGATGTACATGCAGTCTTCGAGACGCACACCGAACTCGCCGGGAATGTAGATGCCGGGCTCGTCGCTGAAGGTGTTGCCGGGCTTGAGCGGCACCTTGTTGTTCTTTACCAGGTAGGGCCATTCGTGTCCGTCCATGCCGATCCCGTGGCCGACACGGTGCGTGAAGTACTTATAGCCCGGTCCGTACCCGGCGTCCTCGATTACCTTGCGGGCCGCGGCGTCGACGTCCTCGCCGGTGGCGTCTGGCCCCGCTTTCTCGAACGCGGCTGTCTGGGCTCTGTACTCGATTTCATAGACCTTCTTCATCTTGTCGGTCGGTTTGCCTAATACGAATGTCCTGCTCATGTCCGACCGGTAGCCTTCCACTCCGCAGCCCCCGTCGATGAGTAGGATCGTGCCCTCACGGATCACTTGTCTCGTGACTGAACCGTGGGGGAGGGCGGACCACTGTCCCGTCTGCACGCCGGCGCTCCCTGAAAAGCCGAGGCGGTCATGGGCTAGGGACACCAATCCACGGAAATCGTTCTGGGTCATACCCTCTTCCATGGCGAGGTAGGCCGCCTTGTACGCGGTCAGCGTCACCTCGTTCGCCAGCTGCATCAACTCGATCTCGTGGGCGTCCTTCACTCCGCGGCAGCCGGCGGACACGCTGGTCGCATCGACCACGTCGAGTGCCGGGGCCGCGGTGGCGATCCCGTCGGTGAACCGGAACTGCATGGTCTCTTCGGTGCCTACCTTTCCGGCCGAAAGGCCACGGTCCTTGAGCCCTTGGGCCACCCGCTCATACGGGCTCTCGTGTTCTTCCCACGTGTAGACTTCCGCGTCGCCCAAGGGACCTAGTGCGAGCTGCTCCCGGGCCCGATCCTCTTCGAAGGCGGGACATACCACAAAAGCCTCACCGCTCACGGGAATCACCACGGAAAAGAGGCGTTCGCCTCCGCCCCAACGGATGCCGGTGAAGTAGACCATCGACGTGCCGCCGGTGAGGGCGAGCGCCGACAGACCCTGCTCGCGCATCAAGCGCTTGGCCTTCTCGACTCGCCCCGCCCGCTCGGCCGTAGTGATCGGTGTGGCGCGATCGGCCCATGAACTCAGCCTTGCGATCGACGCCGGTATGGCCTGTTGAGGCGAGTCCTCCGCCAAGAGTTCGGTGGTGGGGGAGAGTGTTGCGCCCGCGGCCGCGGCCGAGGACGTGCCAAGAAAATGGCGTCGTGAAATCATGGGTTGCTCCGTAGTGAACCGGGTGTGAAGCGGGATGATAAGTCGTGGAGCGCGATGGGACCACGGTTTCCGGCCTCCGACGACGCCCGTCGGCCCTTAGCGGGTCAGGAACCCGCGCACAGCGTCGAGGAACGCTTGGGGTTGTTCGATGAACGGGAAGTGGCCGGTCTCGGGAATGGTGACGCGTTCCGCGCTTTTTATGGACGCCACGATCGCATCGCCGCCGAGGCTCGCCCCTGGCTCTTAGGCGTTAGAGCGACTCGAGTGGCTCGAACGTCTGCAGTCCCTCTTGATACCACTGCTCACGGAACGGGTACGTATTCACGTCGTCGATCGTGAGACCAGCGGTCATCTCATGCTCATAGAGGGTAAGCGACCCACTCTCGTCTTCGTGCTCAGAGTGGGGCGCCTTCATGTAGATGTTCGCCTTGAAGTGTCCCTCACCGTCCACCGTGAACGCGTTGTACAGGTTGTTCGACGGTTCGTACGAATGGCGCGTGACTACCAGATCGAGGATCGGATCCGATCCGTCGAGCACGTTGACTTCCATACTATCGTCGGACTCGGTGAACTTGACCTCCACGTCGTTCATGTAGTGCGGTAAATGCCAGCGCTCGATGGCGTGAAGGCGAGATGCCTCAGAGGTGGTTCCCACCACGAACGGGAAGAACGCCGCCTTGGGTAGCGGCTGGCCCGGTTGAACCATGGGTGGGACGATGACCGCGAGCACGATCTCGCCGTACTCACCGACTTCGCTTTCGTGGAAATGAAATGCTGTGAGAGCAAGGATGCTGCGCTCGTGCTGCATCTCGAGAGGCTCTAGGTGCCGCGGAAGGAGCTTTCGCGCATCTTCCGTGGGCATTTCAAAAAACGCTCCGACGCAGTGCCGGAAGCCGTAGTAGGTGTAGCCCTTCTCACTCATATAAGTCGTCACCTGAGTGCGGGTAAGCCGTGTCCTCGGCTTGTTGCCGGTCGGCGCGTCCTGTTAGCGTGTTCCAGTCTGAAGCTGCTCTCAAGCAGCGTTGACCTGTTACCCCAGTGCGCCGGAGGCGCTTCGCGTGAAATTCCGAGGATATTCGGCCGTGGCCGTGGTTTGCCTCGGACTCCTCGTGGCCGACGTCATCGAACGGTTCATTGTCGGACCCTTGGCTTGGCTACTTCCGTCATGCAGGACCGCGATTCTCCACCCATGGATCCAAGCTATGGCCTGGCTCGGTACCCGCCCGATCGCGGTCATCGGCGGAGCCCATATGCCTTTCCCTCCGGTGGTGCCGTTTGAGCCTGGGGTTCTGATCGTCATGAACCACCAATCACTGTTCGATATTCCAATTCTGATCAAATCTCTTCGACCAGGATACCCCCGCATCCTAACGCGGAAGCGGTACGCGCGCTGGATTCCGTTGATCTCGCATCTGGTGAGGGTATACCAATTCCCGATTGTGAATCCAGAAGGGACGGTTTCGGAACTGAGAAGGTCGTTTCGCGAGCTCAAGGACGCTGCTCAGACCTCTACGGTGCCGCTCGCGTTTTTCCCGGAGGGAACCCGCACCAGGGACGGTGAGATCGGGCGTTTTCGGACAAAGGGAATGGCCGTGATCCTCGGCGCGCGCCCGTGGAAGGTCTACATCATGGTCGTCGACGGCTTTTGGAATGTGGCGAGGTTCAAGGACTTCATTGGAGGGGTGGGGGAGCTTCGCGGGCGCATGGAACTGGCGGGTGTCATGGAGTGGACCGATCCGGAGGCAGATCCCCGGCCGTTTGTGAAGGAGATGCGTGAAGTCATGGTACAACGGCTCGCAGACATGCGCGCGGAAACATCGGTCGCGTGAGCGCGACACCGCGCTGGCCCGCTGCCGGTGACCTTGCCGTGGCGCTCGCAGGTGTTTCAGGCACTACTGTCCGTACGATTCTACTTTACGGGTCTCATCTGACAGCTACCAGTCCGGACAAGCATAGCGCCTTCGACTTCATCGTCGTGGTGGACCATTACCGAGACTTCTATGCCGGCCTGAGTGCCGCCGGAGAGTTGCATCGCCCTCCGTGGTTGATGACACGGATGGCGCAGGTGCTGGCGCCCAACGTGATCGTATTTGCGCCGGACGACGGCGCCGAGGGACTGGCCAAATGCGTGATCATCAGCAAGAGCGACCTAGTTGAGGCACTCGGACCCGAGCCGCCCGATCACTTCTTGCTGGGTCGCATGGTGCAGCGACTGGACAAAGTCTTGGTGGCAAGCCCGGAGGACGAAGCCTGGATCGATACGCTCTTGGCAGAAGCGCGTGGGAGGGTCCTAGAGTGGATGCTTCCGTACCTGGAAGCGCCGGTCGATGCAGCCGGATTCGGTCGCCGCCTACTCGAGGTCTGTTACCAGGGTGAACTCCGTCCCGAATCGAAGGGACGTCCCGAACGGCTCTCGGCTGCCCAGGGCGATCACTTCAGGGAGCACTTCGGGCCGGTGCTGACCCGGGGTGTCGAAGAGGGCGTCTTGAGGCGAGACAACGAAGCGTTCGTTCTCTCCGCTTCGGCGCCCGAAGCCCTACGCAAACGCTGGCGCGCGCACTTCCGACGCTCGAAGCTCCGTGCTACCCTGCGCTGGTTCAAACACACGCTCACGTTCGCCAACTGGCTTCCGTATGTGATTCGCAAGGTGGAGCGCCACACCGGTCGTGCCGTTCACCTGACTGCCATCGAGCGTAGGTTGCCACTCATCTTCCTGTGGCCTCGAGCGATCGTGGTTCTAATGTCCCGTCCGACACGAGAGATCAAAAAGTGAGAACGGACTTTCTGGTCCTCCTGATCATTCTTGGCGTGGCCGTGGGGTCGATGCCGATCTACGCGCTCAGTTCGGCGCGCCGTGCTGTCGACCCGAATGAGTCGTCCAAGCGAGGCAGTTTTGTCCTCGGGACCTTCGTGCGGAGCTGGTTCTACTGGTTCATCCGCCCCGTCGAGGCGACGTCTTTGGCTCTCGGACTGTCACCCACGGCGTTCAACCTCCTTGGTGTCTTCTTCGGGGTGGCAGCCGGTGTCTGCTTCGCTCTCGGATATGTGAACCTCGGCGGTTGGGGGGTGCTGTTGGGCGGCGCGGCAGACGTCATGGACGGCCGCATCGCACGCACCAGGGGCATCGCCGATCAGCGAGGGGCCTTCCTGGATTCCACTCTGGATCGCTTCGCCGAGGTCGGCGCGTTCGTCGGTCTTGCCCTGCTCTTCCGCCACTCGCCCGTCGCACTATCTCTTGCAGTGACGGCTCTCGGCGGCTCGTTGCTGGTCAGCTACGCACGGGCCCGGGGGGAGAGCCTCGGCGTCCTCTGCAACCTTGGTGTCATGCAGAGGGCCGAGCGGCTCCTGCTGGTAGGATTCGGCGGAATCCTCGACCCGTCGGTGAGCGAGTGGATCGGCTGGGCCCCAGGCACCCTGCTCACCGGGGTGCTGGGGCTCGTGGCCGTCGGGACCGTAGTCACAGCTGTGTTCCGCACGCTGTGGATCGCGAAACGGCTGGCGTAGCCGAACACGCCGACGTGGTCCGAAGGCTTCAGGCCGGTCACCGGCTCGTCTGCTTCGAGATTTCCAGTGATCGCGAAGTTGACGACGTTCACGTCGACCGTGTTTGTCCCACGCATCATCACGTAGTCGTGAGAGGGCTCACGGCGTATCTTGCTCCCCGTATGACTACGGGGTTTTTGGCAATTATTCGTCGAACTAGGGGATGGGAACATGGGTGGTGCTCTGCGTGTGACTCTGCGTGTGAGTCGGGGTGTGATGACGGCAGTGATCGGGTGCGCTGTCTTCGGCGCATCCGCGAGCGTTTCGGTGGCTCAGGAGCCTCTCCAGAGCACCACGGCGACCCGTATTGAAGGGCGAGTCCC
>Ga0209402_10002427_pt1 | contig 18659 bp, 14 predicted proteins | sample ArcticOcean_MG_C_3_FD_187437 | JGI IMG/M metagenome (GOLD analysis project Ga0209402, IMG submission 187437) | Marine microbial communities from western Arctic Ocean - ArcticOcean_MG_CB8_126 (SPAdes) (version 2) | ecosystem: Environmental > Aquatic > Marine > Oceanic | place: Arctic Ocean... | reverse complement strand
CACCAACTCAAACCTAGCATGAAATATAACATAGAGTGTAGTTTAGAAGAACTCTATCACGGAACACAAAAAGAATTTAATATTTCACATACATATAGACAAGATCAAGGTAGAGATGAAGTCGGTAAAAAATCAACTAAATATGTTATTAATGTGAAAAAGGGATCAAAGAGCGGAGATAATATCGTGGTCAAAGAAGGTGGAAATTATATCCCTGAATTAGGTTTAAACGAAGATTTAGTGATACAAATCGTAGAGCTTGAAGACCCGAGATATAGGAGAAGAGATAATGATTTATATATTACAGAAACCATTTCACTATGCGAAGCGTTAACGGGTGTTGATATTTATATTGATCATTTTGAGGGACCGATCAATGTAAAAATATCGCAGATCGTAAAACCGAATCAGATGTTTCAGGTATTTAATAAAGGAATGCCGTTGAAGCATGATAATCAATCGTTAGGCGATGGTTCCGAAAAAGAATTTGGTAATCTAATTTTAGATTTAAATATAGAATTTCCTGAATCATTAGGAGAAAAACAAATGGATTATCTTAAGAAAATATTAGTGCAGTTTGAAAGAAATAAAAAAGAAGGACAATTAGTCCAAGCTTATTACTACAAAGACAAAGAAGAAGTCGTCAAGGAATTTATCCAAGAAGAAGATGAAGGCTCAGGTTGTATTCAACAATAATCAGCAATATTCAGCAATAATCAGCAATAATCAACAATAATCAACAATAATTAGTAACCATTCAGTTAAAATTTGATTTATTTACAAAGTACTTTAAATTAAAAATATCTTTATTATTAGTTATGGATTTTTTGGAAGAATTATTAATTCTGAATAATATATTTAAATTAAACGAAATAGCAGATGATAGAAAATTAGAAGGGATAGAGAGAGAAGAGTTCATCAAAAAATATAATAAAAGTAATAATCGTCTATTCAAAAAATGTAAAAAATATATGATCGATGAATACAAAGAAATCGTTGAGAAATATGAAAGAAAATCTAGCGCCGCTTAGAACGCTTATAACGCTTAGAACGCTTAGAACGCTTAGAACGCTTCTTCTTAGTTATTTTATGCTTCTTCTTAGATTTCATTTTTTTATATTTAATTCTTCCACCATCTTGTTTTGTTGGTGCTGGTTCTTCACCACTTCCCTTTGTAGCGGTTTGTTTTGTAGCGGTTTGTTTTGTAGCGGTTTGTTTTGTAGCGGTTTGTTTTTTGTTCTGCTGGGCCTCATTCGCCATGCTTTGTCCGCTCGTGGTGACCCGATGGAGGGGTGGGGCGAGCAAGCATTTATATATTTATAATATGATATATATAAAAATCTACGTTTGAAAATAATAATTAATATCAATTTTAGAGTGAATAGGGTATATAAGATGTTTAAATGTACAGAAACCTATTTCACCGGTGGTCACAACCATATGTCGTATGATTCCATATGACGTGAAATGGTGATAAACAAAATTGGGATGAAAATCCAATTAATTCATACTACATGATGAAAACAAGACGAAGAAATATAATCCCTATTTATATAGGTTGATGGTAAAATGGTTTCATTGGTTTCTGTATGAAATATGTTTTTAAGGTAAGTTTTTTTATTCATTTATAATAATATTTATAAATCTATAAGTTTTATTCATTTATAATAATGTTTTTTACAAGTTAATTGTGAATCCGTTTATAAATTACTATTTTCATCCCTAAGGGATCGTCGTTACCTGCCGATAAATCTATATCATTGTCTAATGAATATCCGAATCTCCTTTGAAAACAAAGATTACATATTTTCTTATTATGATATTTCCCACAGCCTCTAAATTTATATAATAAATTTCTTTTCCCTTTTAATTGTTTATTACACCAGTCACAAGTATATATCTGTTGACAACAATTCATTATAAATTCATATATAAATTCACATATATATATTTAATTTAATATCTTCCTGCTAGATTGATTAATCTTTGCTTCTCGGGACGGTAGAACTCTGGATGATTATAATATTCAGAAGGAATCTACTCTTCATATCTGCTCTACATATGTTATAAAAGATGAAGATAAAAAAATATAAACTTTATTAACTTGAAATTATTTAATTATGGGACGTGTGAGTTCTGAGTGAGTTATATTGTTTTATCAGCCGAGTTCAAAGATTACGGAGGTTATAATGATTACTCCTTCGATGACCAACCGTATTGTCACTTGTGCTGACGGTATTATGAATGTTGATGAGAGTATTTGCGGCATCTTTTTCAGTTTGACCCGCGCGCCATTTGGGATCGGACACCGCGGTCAACGAGAGTGGTGGTGGCACGATAGCCTCATCTGAGTTAGACCCATCGCTGTCACTATCAGAGCTGCTACTGCTACTGCTACTGCTACTGCTACTGCTACTGGTACTGATACTGGTACTGGTTCTTACATGCCATGGTGAATCCGGTGAAGTCAGTCGCCATTGTTCTACGAGTTGATTGATAAGATGATTGAGAGTTTTCTCTCCACTGATAGTCTCATTTGGGATGACCAACTGAATAAACTCGATGTCATCCGTAAGTTCTCGTTTTGAATGATAATTTTTCATGGTCGGTTTATATTATTTATTTCTTAAATGTTTTCAAATTTAAATCAAATTTAAATCAAATTTATCCTTTCATCCTTTCATCCTTTCATCATATTGCATATGTACATTTGGATTGTAATCCCATACGGTGGATCACAATAAATTAAACTATTCTTGGGTTTCAAATCATCATATGATAAACATTGAAACTAGCGTTTTCACTGAGAAACGCTTCTAAATCATCACTACCCATAACTGTTTATATTTTATATTAATATTCTTAATGTCTCGTTCTTTATAATTTTTTTATTTATACCTACTATAAATGAACAACTCGGTAAACAAGTTTGGGACGGCGGATAACTTTTCTTTCACAAATGAAATATCCCTAAACAATGATAAATCACAGTGTAATCCGTTTAACGCGAATAATAATATGGGTAACTATTTTCAACAGTGTACGAAAGATAATCAATCCCCCGTATGGGGATCATTTAAACCCGTCAAAGAAAACTGCAAGGATCCTAAAGTAGGAACGCCTTGTCAAAATATATGGAATAATCAAACTAAACGTAAAGGTGTTGTTTATGATGAAAGAAAATAATTAATTATTTTCTAATATATATATAATGGATCTTATAAAGGTTATAATAAAAAACGTGAAAAATGATAAGATAATAATAAATATAAATCGTAAAAATACTATAAAAGAATTAATTATTCAAATAAAAGATCTGAATGAAGATCTGAATGAAGGAGGATTTAGAAGTATACGCGATTTAATTTATGAGGGTAAGATTTTAGACAAAGATAAAACATTAGATGAACTTAGTATTGATGAAGGGACCACATTATTATGTCACGGTTGTTTATCCAAAGAGAAAGTATCTAAAAAAGATAGTGATTCTACGGATGATTCTACAGATGATTCTAGAGCAGAACGTTATAAAGATAATGGTTTTAGCGATGATACCACTACCGGTTTCCCCGCGGCACATTTTGTCTCATATTTACTAAGTAGCGACTTAATGAAGCGGTTTAATGAAGAAAAGATGAAGGAATATCAAATAGAATTACCAAAAGGAGTGAAAGGAGAGAAAGGAGAGAATATACTTTCACAATCCGATATCCCTTTATTGGTCAAGGCGAATATTTCTAAAAAGAAAACTAAAAAGAAATCAAAAAAGAAATCTAAAAAGAAATCTAAAAGAAAAAGAAAGAAAATAACTAAAAGGAAGAAAAAATATAAAAGAAGAAGTTTAAAAAAAATAGGTGGGGCGCGGGGAGAGGATGTCACTCAATTTAAGATAGAATTGGGTAAGATTATGGATCAGTTTTCCTTGAATGTTTTTCGACCCGCCGCCCCTGCCACCGCCGCCGCCGCGAAGCGCGAGGATGATGCCCGTAAGAGCATGGAATATTTATTAAAATATATTATAAACCACGATAGTTTAATTATTGAATTAATGGATGGACGCATAAGGGATCCAGGGCTACTAAAAAAATTAAGCGAAAATAATATAAGTAAACAGGAAGGTATTCCCTTAATTAATACTTTCATTTGGTATATATGGACACTACCCATGGGTTTATACGTGTTAATTAATGCGTCTCATAGGAACGCCGCGCTTACCTCAATTTTATCTTATTCGGAAAATATATTGACTGATATTACCCGATCAGGAATACACGGTAATTTTTTATGGAGAGGGGATCGTAGCTTATCAGGGGGTGACTGGTTAAAGTCGGGTAATTTATTGATGTATGATACTACTTGGCGACGCAATCCCCAGTGTGCGCCAGATGGATCCGATACATACGTGATTTATCAAAATGGTTTCACGTCAACTTCAGGGACACGAACAGAAGCGATGTCTGAAGTTTTCATGGGCGAGGGGAGGAAGAAGGGACGGAGAACATTATTTTGTATAAAAGGTAGAATTGAAATTACAGAACAATATATAATTAAATATAAAACTGGTATAACGACTAATAGCAGCGATTATCATATAAGTTCGTTTTTCGACGAGGAAGCCGAATATTTATTAGAGGGAGGGTTATTTGTTGTGGCGTGTCCTCACGGTGAAAACAAATGGGAGGAAGAAAATGACAAGCATGGTAGTTATGAACTTTTTAATGTATATCATTTGCCAAAGGATCGAATACGGGATTATGCTTTGGCATTAACATGGCGGGAAATAAAAATAAAATGTAGTCCCACCCTCGGAACTAGACAACTCGCCCTTCTTCGCCTCGACATCCTCGAGTATTTTTATGATAACGATGAGGAATTAAACATTCTTTTTCATCATTTTATTAGTGAAAGGAGAGGGAAAAGTATTGGGGGGCGAGAAGTAACCGAGGACGCCCGTGGCATACTCGGAGATATCGCCGATGTCCACGTCAACCCGCATGCCAAGCCGCAGAATTGGAAGGAAAGTTTTATTACATTAAATGCTCACGGCTCTCCGGGGGGGGATACATTTGTGGTGCCGCGGGGTATTGAGATTCTCATCCCCCATGAGAACGGGACTGATGCTCGGTTTACAACCGAGCATCAACCCGATGTGTCGTATGAAACCATGTTATATAAAAACGGCTCCCTGAATTATATGGAAGAAGGGGCGTCAGATGTACATGGGTGGAGATTATATACGGAGGGCGAGGAAATACAGGATATGAACTTCCGCCCACTGAACACCCCCCCTTGCCCTGAAGTGCGTAAACAAGAATTACAGGGAGAAGTAATGAGTTACCAATCTGAAGATAAGGAGTGGTTGATTGCTCTTTCCACATATGAAACTCATCCGGGAAGTAAAGTGTACGAGACGCACCTTACCGAAAAAGACGGTGGAGACATGAAACTTAAAATTAAAATTTGCGCGAATACGAAACTCACAGATATAGTTCACGGAGTAAGAAATAGATTGAAAGAGATTCTCTTCCGCAATCTGTCACCTAATTCAGATACATATCCCATTACAATCGTGGTTCTAACTTGTAATGGGTTAGGTCATGCGCAAGAGCAGAACCTGTTTATCGCGACCGAAGAAATACCACAACCTTCTATGACGCAAGTATACAATAGTGCTCGTCTGCTATCCTATCGTGGGAGAGGTCTTACGCTGCCCACACATTTCCATCAGTCTCCAACAGTATTATCCAAACCAAAAACAAAAGCAAAGCCAAAAGCGAATCCAATTCAGCGGCGCCTCTCGGATCTTCTCAGCCAACTTGATACGAAAGAGAAAACTATCAGTGATTTTGGGGATAGGGGCGACCTCATGGGTACGGATTATGCGAAAGAAGTTAAAAGAGAAATAGAAGAAATAAAACGAGAAATAGAATCACTGACCCAAGAAGCCCAAGAAGCCCAAGAAGCCCAAGAAGCCCAAGAAGCGACTAACCCCGCCTTAACTGGTTTAGGCGGGGTCAGCGGTTTAGGAGGGATAGCGATGGGTGATCCAGCGACAGCTGTTGTAGGAGCTATTCTGGCCGTCACCGCTATGATTTATAGTTTGCTATAACTGACCCCTTAAATTTTATAAACTCGGTATAAATTCCCAATTTAAATCCTTACACATCTTCTCCCATATTACATCTTGTTGATGTAATTTCTCACGACTCTTCAGTAAGGTAAAGAAACACAATAAATGATCATACTCCAATAACTCACAAAACTTATGTAAAACATAACTATATGATAGAAAATTTTTACGAGAGGGGGGGCAGTTTTTCATGAAAGGTATCTGAATCTCCTTAAACAACGATCTTAATATTTCTTCCATTTTACGATCTAATGTAGGAGCACTCTTACCGGTGATAATTGATAAGATATGAGGTATATTTTCATAATGCTTATTGTATTTTAATTTTTTTAAAATATCACGGATATCGTTATATTTTAATTTTTCTATCGAAAGATGTTTGTTTTTATTTAATTCTTGATAAATTTTTTCATATATTTCATTCGGTAAATCGGTTCTTTCTTTTGCCTGAAATTGAGCCAACCATTCATTAAAATGATTTATTCTTTTATATGTATAATATGTTATCTCTGACTGAGGGTCAGAATAAGAAACCTTATCTGTAATCACCATAATACTCGTACTTTTACCGCACGTTTTGCAATATAATTCAGATGTTAAATCTGATAAATATAATTTATTATTACAGTTATCACAAATATCATCTCTAACTCCGATATTTTTTTCATTTAATATATTATCATTTATATTACTCATATAATTTAACATTATTTTCTTCCGTGAAATCGCTTTATTTTCTTCTTCTTCGTCTTTAGTCCCGAAATAAGATAAAATACCACTCTTATCGCTGTTATTTAATTTACGATCATCACTATAATACTTATCTAATAATACTCCGTTATCTAAATAATATTCATTTAATTCATCACGATTCATATCATATACCTTTTCCTTATGAATATCATCTATCATTTTTCGTTTATCGGTGTGACATTTCTTTAAGGGTTTGTCTTTTAAAAGCGACATTTATAAATTAATAATTATTATTTTTAAATATATTATATATATAAATGGTAAAAAAGACAAAGAGAAGAAATAATAGACTTTCAAAGAGATATTCTAAGAAGAGACTTTCTAAGAGACTTTCTAAGAAGAAATGTTCTAAGAAGAGATATTCTAAGAAACTTTCTAAGAAGAGAGTCTCTAAAAGAAAGATGATAGGGGGGATGGAAGAAGACCGGGTGAATGCTGCTGCTTTCGGGTTGAGTGTATCTGAATATTTACAGCGTAAGGAAGAGCAGATGAAAAACCCCGAACGCCGGCGAAGGAGAGTGGTGGGAACAGGAGAGCCAGAACCAGCACCAGCACCAGCACCAGCACCAGCACCAGCAGATGAGGATAACCCAGCATATGAAGCAGCGATAGCAGATATAGCAGAAGTATCAGGGCAATCTGTAAAAGCAATAGTAGACGCGATAATAGCAATTAAAAATGCTTCCACCGCTCTAGATGCAGAAGCATCTGCTGAAGCAGATGCCACAGGAGTAGTAGAATCAGCGATGGCGGCAGCAGTCGCTGCACATGATCAAAAGATGGTCGGCGTGCATGGAGGGGGTATTCAATATGGAGATCTACCGGACGGACAGGAGATACAAAGGATTCTAGGTGATGGTAATTGTTTTTATTATGCGGCTTTATGTTTAACCAAAATAGCTAAAAAGGAAGCTGGATGTAGAGCTCCGGGGGGAACTGCACGCGCATCAGATAAAGAAATTAGAATTTTAAGAAATCAAGTCGCAACATGGATTGAAACACATATGCTGGAAAATCTGAGAGGTGAGTTTCCATACAATGCTCTTAGTGAAATTTCTGGGTATGGCCAAGATGAGGATTTTCAAGCGGAACCAGTGAATACTATAAAAAAATATATAGAAGGGGTAAGATGGCCAGAGGCTCTAACAAAAGAAGATGACCAATACGCAACTAACGTATTACATTATGGTGGAAGTTATGCTGGAAATTTAGAAATTCTCATTACATGCAAAATTTTAAATATTAATATTGAAATAATTATGGCAAAGATAGTTACATCCGATGATGGTAGCTTTTTTTATAGCATAGCGACCGGTACTACTGAGGTTTATGGACCGAATATGGATGGACTACAAGGGTCTGGGGGGTCTCATACTATACGTGTAGTTAATACAGGAAGACAACAAGCGGGCGGCGAAGGTGGAATACCCCATTACGACGGTTTAATTCCAATAAGCGAAGGTGTCCCACCTGGACGGACAGGCCAAGATACCCAACCCGATGCTGGAGGAGCCCCTGTTGGACAATGGTCATGCCGTGTTTGTACGTTCCTAAACGTCGCCAAAAGCACATTATGTGATATATGTAGAGCACCACGGGGCACACCAGAACTAGAACCACGGGGCACACGAGCACCCGAACAATTACAGGCACTAGAACCAGAACCAGAACTACAACCGGATATTGAATACCAGACCAGACCAGAAGAAGCCCGTGATAAGCATCTTGTATATATAACCGGTGTATGTTTTTGGGGTGAGATTGGAAATATCGACAAGATAGTTAGTGACATATTTTTAAAGAATATTTTAATACAACTTGGTTATCGTAAGGACGATGTTTATTTTGTATTCATAGATCCAGGAGAATCAATAGAATCAATAGACACCGAATCCAAACTTAAGGTTGAAGAAGGTGTGGAACTCATTATAGAAAAAGTGACTGTACTAAAAGGTAAAAAATATAACGTGGAATTTCAAAGGAAATATTTCCGTGGATCTCAAGAATTTAGTAATCAACGGGAGGGGGGCTATAATAATTTTGCTATCATAATGTCTGGTATATTTAGTTATGAACTAGATGGAACTACACACATTGCTTCATTGTTAACTGATAGTGAAAATGGGAAATTACAAATAATCTCAAGTGGGGACCCCGGAATCATATTAGAACAGGACGTCACTCATTATATACCTTTATCAATGTATCAAGATGTTGGTCCACTACATTCTTGTCGTTTTTTCAAGAATGAAGGTGGTAATATTACTCATTTTTTTGAACAAATATACACTAAATTGCGGGAAGGGCGTGATTCAATGCCGGGAAATGAAGATGTCGTGAAAATATACGGTAAATCTTATATTTATCATTATTATTTTTATGATTATATTAGAAAATCCGGGACCAGAGAATTATGTAAATATATGACAGAATTATTACACCCAGTCCGTGCACCCCCCGAGGGAACAAAATTAGGTATTATGAGACATTCTTTTAGATTAGATAATGAATTATCCAATGTTCCCCGAATTTCTGAAAGGGATCAAAAGTATTGGATAGATGGATTTAATTATAATACGCCTTTAGCAAATGATCAAAACATAGATCCGCAAGTACCCGGTTTTTCTTTGAAAACTAAAGCAAACGATAGAATATTAGAATCTATTGAAAGAGGTTTATACAACCATGATTTTAAGTGTATAATAACATCTCCTTTTACTAGATGTTTACAAACAGCAGAGGTAGTGAGAATAATGCTCGGTATACGTCCAGAGGATATATTTATTAATTATAATTTAAGAGAAGCTGATAGCGCATTATCATTATCACGATATGTTCCAATTAAATATAGAGGTCCAGAATGGAATACCCCAGAACCATACAATCAAGGATTAATTGCTGAAATTGCGAAGGGGGGTATAGAACCTTATGTTAAACAAACAGTAGATAATATATTTAATAAATATAAACATTTAGGGAATGTATTATTTATTACACACGGGGATGTTTATAATGAATATGCCCCTAAGATCCCTGAGACCGACATTGGAGCGTCTAGTTTAGAAGAAGCTGGATGGGCTATTTTTGAACCACCCTCTAATGTAATTGTAAGTCATGCAGGAGAAGGATTTTTTAACACGTTGTGATTTAGGATGGATAGATAACTATTTAAAAAAAATATTAATATCTTTAATAAATGAACGTTTCAGATACAGATGATACCGATGATATCAATGAAGGCGAATTATCGGAATTTAAATCGCAACTGAAGCAATGGTTAGCGATTGACGAAGAAATCTCTAAACACGAATACAAAATTAAAGATCTCAAAAATCTTAAAAATAAAATCCTGCAACCCAAAATTACGACTTTTATGGTGAATCATAACGTGAAAGATATTAATACCCAATCGGGTAAAATAAGATGCAACGAAAGAGTTCAGAAGAAAGCACTGAATAAAACAAATATAAGAAGTAATTTATCACAAGTGATATCAGACGATACTCAAATTGAACTTGCCATGGATCTTATCATGAATAATAGAGAAACGAAAACAATACACGTATTAACCAAACCAAAAAGTAAAACTAAAACTATGGAAGCGACACTTTAACTTTATAAATATTTTCATATATATTCTTATGATACTCCAAAATATCCTTATCATATAAGAGTAGATTGTCGTAATATTTAGAATGTTTCGCATAAGTATCTATTAAATACAACAAGTAATCATCTATAACTTTATTATTTTTATGCGTTACCATATTCTTACTCACATACCGATTATATATTATTTTATCATTTTTTTTATTTTTACAATCTATATTATTATTTATCATGTAAATAGGTATGTTTAATAATTCGTAATCTTTGATAAAGATATCGCTATTATTAAATAAATCAATATATTCGTAAATTTTTAAAAAGTTTTCATTTATATTTTCTATCATGTTTAATAAGATTATTTTTTCATCTCCCATACACTCCCTAAAAATATCATTGATATTATATATATTTCTACATAGTTTATTCGTTAATTCTTCTATCCCATCAAAATTATCACGAACCGAACTATCTTTTTCCTTACAATCACTCAGTAATTTATTAAAATTATAATTAGATTGATATATTTTCATATCCAACTCATCTAAACTCAGTTTTAACTTTTTATCATTTATCATTCTTAAACATAGTTTATAGTATTCATTATAACTGTATTGACATTTTATACTTGTTAATTTACATCTTATAATGAATTTATTTTTAATGAATGATGTATCACACGTTATTATGATTTTATTGTTGTAGAAGTGACCCTTCTTCAAGAAATCTATGATCAGATTAAAACTCTTTTTATCGTACTTTTGAAAGATATGAATATCATCTATTAATAGACCCCTACATTCATTCTTCTCCTGAAACATTAATGTTATATTTCTCTTTTTAACTCTGTCATTTATATATTTATTCATATCACTTATACCTTTCAAATGACTACTATCAATCCTTAACAAAACTGTATCTTTTAATAAGTCTAAGGCTAAATGAGTCTTCCCTGATCCAGGATTGCCATAGATTAATAGCGGTTTATTCTTTTCTAGAAGAATATTCATAATAAAAAGATAGGTAAGAGTGTTTAAATAAATTTTTTATATTTTTATATTTTTATATCTTTATATCTACAATAGATTAGAAATATCATAAGTGAAAGAACGCTTATTATGATAGACAGGCATATCCATAGGAACAGGTAGCTTCTCTAGATCCGCAATGTAACCCTGATGCTGTTTTACATTCGATGATACATTCTCAACAGCATAGTCCAATACCTTGCTATTTAAACGTCTTATTTCATCTACGATATTACCTACGTCTGTCCTGAAATTCGCATACTGTAACATAATAGATCTCATTATGATAAATAAATCATTAGGAGATTGATTAGAGATTACCTGATCAGTATTCTGATAGACCCGATATCTTATTGTATCCTGAATAACTTTTGTATTCGTTTCCCCAAAAAATAAACTATTCAGAGAATTCTCCTCCAAGATACCCTTGATAGACGATTCTCTATTATCTTTATTAATAATAATATCTGTATTTTCGGGAACATCGGTTTCGGACACTATATTTACATTCGCTAATCTACCATTATTTACTCTATCTGTCATCGTATCCAATGAACCACTCTGATCTTCGGATAAAAAATTTTTAAAATTACTGGTCTTGCTACCATCCGGATTAATTGTTTCGGGATAATCGGATAATGAAGGGAAGCCCGCATCAACTTCGCCCGGAATAATAACACCAGACCCCGAAACACTCGGTCGCGATAATAAATCATAATCATATAAATGATTACCTGCAACGCCTTGATAATTATTCACAACTATTTCACCGTCAATATCTAAACCAATCGCTTCATCGTAATCACCCCCTCTTTCACTATTAGCAATGTAAGTTGACATCTATATATATATATCTATAAAATATAAATTTATTATTTAGATTTAATCTAGATGATCTAATAATTGATCTAATTCTTTGAACCATATATCCTCAATACTCAACTTCGCTAAAGTCTCATGTTCTTCACTCAGTTTAAGTATCTTTTCTCCAAGTTTTTCAATCTCATCTTCAGTGAATAGATAGATAGACATCTTGATTAGATAATCATAATGTTTCGTATCGCTATCATTAACATACTCAACTACCTGACCGTCCTGAACATGAATATATTCATTTTTTAATAAATCATTAATGATATCTATGCGCTTCTGTTTATAAATCTTAATTTTATCTTCCATTACATCGGTGATAAATCTCATTTTACTCTTTAAAATCAGTAGATCGTTACTAAGATTATTTAGGAGATATTCTTTTCTCTTGATATATAATTCATACCTAATCTTATAAAATTCATCAAAGATATCATATACATTATCATATTTCTTAATCTGATTTTTGGAATTATAGAGATGAATATTATTATACGATAATCCCTTTGTAGTCGCTAATTTAAAGAATTTCTCTATTCCATCAATATTCTCATCTTCGTCCCATTGTAGTGAATTTAAGAATCCTTTTTCAAAGGTGATCGTGAAATCAATCGTTTTATCGCTACTGTTATTCGTATAATCTATGATAGTCTTCTTAGGTTGCTTAGCTTTACTATTACCCTTACCCTTTTCATTCTCTAATGATTTACTCTTCTTACCTGTATCGGGAATTATGCCATCTAAAAACTTCTTATAATCGTCGGTCCACTTACCAATAGGTAGTTCGGTTACCCGAATACTACATTCATCAATGACCTCATATTTACCCTTACTAATGTAATTATTTTTATCAATCTTCACGATTTTACCAATGAAATCTCTATAATGAGGACCCATCGTACTATATTGTTCTGACCTAATCTTACGCTTCATATTCTTGATAACATCAATCGGATCGTGCATCGGAATAGTCGTACTAAATCCAGTCCCGATACCGTTCATCCCATTCACCAAGACCATCGGAATAATCGGAACATAAAATTTAGGCTCCACGAATATACCATCGTCATCGTTGTATTCTAATAATGGAAAATCTACTGCCGGATAAAGTATATCAACTATCTTATTTAATTCGGTGTGAATATAACGAGGACTCGCCGAATCGTGACCTCCCATAATTCGGGTGCCAAATTGACCATTCGGCATCAGTAAATTAATATTATTTGATCCTACATAATCCTGAGCCATACCAATAATAGCACCCTGTAGAGAAGCCTCACCATGATGATACGCCGCATGTTCACTCACGTACCCAGCAAGCTGAGCAACCCGAATTTCGGAATATAATTTCCTCTTGAAACACGAATATAAAATCTTTCGCTGACTCGGCTTCAGACCATCGTAAACAGAACCAATACTACGAAGTGTATCACTGTTTGAAAAATGAATTAATTCCTTATCTATGAAGTCTGGAATAGATATATCTGTAGCCTTATGATCCAAAATAATATTCTCATCGAAATTATATAACCACTCTTTCCTCATATCACTCTTATCCTTGCTAAACGCCAAACACATCTTATCAGTCGTGTCTTCGTCATAAATGTAATTATTTAATTTCATGTTGCCAAAATATTCTCGCGCTTCTTGAGCCGACGATGTCCCTAGGCCCTTGTAATATTTAGTTCTCCATGATTTACTATTCTTGGTTTTCTTAATCCAATCGTTGTATTCGGTTAATGTATAAAATGATTTGATCTTTTTCTTTAGCACGACCTTGACAATCGGAGTAATCATACTCGTAATATATCCTAATTCTAAAAGAGAGGGCCACATATGATGGAAGACATTCATTACTAGGCCCTTGATATGTGAACCATCGTGATCTTGATCGGTCATTATCATGATTTTACCATATCGTAAAGATTTTGTATCTTTATATACCTTGCCATTCACTAAACCCAAAATCTTTTTAATATTCGTTATTTCACTATTCTTCATAATCTGATCCAAAGAAGCATCCCTAACATTCAGGACCTTACCCTTCAACGGGAAAGCACCATAAATATCACGACCGACAACCGATAAACCCGATATCGCCATCGATTTCGCCGAATCGCCCTCCGTTAAGATTAGAATACATTCATCTGATTTCTTGGTTCCCGCCCAGTTAGCATCGTCTAACTTGGGGATATCTCTAATCTTATTCTTCTTTTGACCGTCGGTCTTTTTACTCTCCTTGTGCATCTTGAATTCGCTGAACATTAAAACACGATCTAAAATATCGGTCTTATCTATTATCTGCTTAATGAATTTATCGGATATCTCGGGTTTCGATCCGAATTTAGAAGGCGTCGTAATTAACCGTTCCTTGGTCTGGCTATCAAATGAAGGATTCACAATTAACGTATCTATAAAGATACGTAAATAATTCTTGATATAAGTCTCATTGATATCTTTCTTGGTTTTCTTCAGAATCTGTTTTTTTAAATTACTCGTTAACATCTTGCTTATCATATCAACATGCTTACCACCCTTTGATGTACAGATACCATTCACAAAGGATACCTGCTCAAAGCCATCTGAACAAGATAGACTTACCCCAATCTTCCATATAATATTATTATCTACGAATTCATCGTAAATTAAGACGTCGTCCGTAAGATACATCTTACTATAATCATTGAAACTCTTTACAGGGAGTTTCTTCTTGTCCAGATAAACCGATACACTCTTATCCGTGATACCCGCAATATCATATACACGCCTCATCATTAAATGAATCATATCATCCGAATAACTCTCTATCCCAAATCTCTTGAAATCGGCTTGCCACGTAATCTTCGTATACGGTTTCCCCACATAATCAGTTATCTTGGGCTTCTGAATAATATTCATATTACCTCTGAATAACTGAGTATATTTCTTCTTTCGTTGACGATCAACCGTCTCCAGCTTAAATGACTTTGAGAAGATATTGGTTAACTTCGCTCCATAGCCATTTTTACCTCCCACGACCTTTTGTTCCTCTTTATTGTAATTGGTCGAGGTCAATAATTCACCAAAGATTAATTGAGGAATATAAATCGGTTTCCCATTCTTCTTTTCTTTGGGATGGGTCGCAATATCTACGCCGTCGCCATTATTCATAATACTGATTTCACCCTTTTCTACGTTGAATTCTACCTTGATTTCGGTTACTAACTGAATACTCTTATCTGAAGCATGAAGCCCAGATAAACGAGTAACCTGATCCTTGGCATTCACCAAAATCTCATTGTAAATATTATATAATGCCGGAATATATTCCATCTCTTTTTCTACAATCTTATCATTCACCTTGTCGTAGATCGGTAAGGTTTCCGAAATCAAATCGCAACCCCCGACATATGTATCGGGAGTATTGTAAATGTGATTCTGTAGATTCTCTTTCTTGTATTTCTCTTCTAACGACACCATTATCTTGTTAAACTTATGTTAATTAAGTTTAAATAATAAAAATCAAATTTTAAGCCATAAATTTATTGCAGAATAAATGTCTTAATCATGTCTCGGACAACTTTGATCTCGTTGTCGTCGGGAAGCCCAAGGACCCTATCGCGCAGCTGCGCGGGCGTGGTGGTGGCGTCGACCAACTCCTCAGCGACCATAATTGCCTGGATCTCTTCATCATCTAGTAGCGAGCTAAATTGATTGCCCGGGGTCATATCAGGGATAGTGAGAATAGCAATCAGCAACGTAAAATATCCGACTATGATACCGTTTAAACCAATCTCTCTCAGGGTGGCGGGAGCCACCCTATACGAGTTTTTATGTCCGCCGTCCGCTGACGGCGGCGCGACCATCTTTGCAATTCTAACTTTCGTTAAAATACTACAATATAATTCTTTCATCAGTTTCTCCAGCCTTCCTTTAAGTCGTATTTTTTCTTCTTCACAAGCGGCCAGTTGACGATTATTCCGATATATGTCTTGTTGGAGGCGGACGACCTCGGCCGCGTTTCCTCCTTTGGCACTGGCGGCTCGGGCCAGTTCCATATTATGTCTCTTAAGTCCGTCAATCATTCTATTAAGTCTGGATAACTGGTCCTGGAGATCGCCACAGTTTGAGCCGATGACTTCTAATGGTTGTGCTGCTGCTGCTACTGGTGCTGGTGCTTCTTCTAGTGCTAGTGCTTCTTCTTCGGCGTTTATCATATCTGCTGTTTGGGTAAGGGTTTGCTGTTTGGCTACTTTTGCTAGCGCCGCCGCCCCTTCTGCTGCTAACCGTTCTTGTTCTTCTGCTACCCGTGCTGCTGGTTCTGCTGCTAACCGTGCTGCTTCTGCTGCTAACCGTTCTTGTTCTAGTGCTTCTTCTTCTTCTGCTACTCGTGTTGCTGCTGCTGCTGCTGCTTCTTCTTCTGCTGCTACTCGTGCTGCTGCTTCTTCTTCTGCTGCCGCTACTGGTTGTGCGGCTGCTGGTACTGCTGGTACTGCTGCTGGTGCTGATGCTCCTGCTGGTTCTGCTCCCCCTGCTTCTCCTTCTTCAATAACTTCTTCTACACTAGGCAACCTTAATGTAGATTCCCCCGTGGATTCGTTGTGGTAATAGACCCTCCCGCCGTGCGCCTTGGTAATCCAGCCAGGAGGCAGGGTCGGGAGGGCCGGCAGGGTCGCTTCGACACCAGTCACTTCTACTGCTTCTGCTGCTGCTGGTACTGCTGCTTCTTCTGCTACTCGTGCTGCTGCTGCTTCTGCTGCTTCTGCTGCTACTCGTGCTGCTGCTGCTGCTTCTTCTGCTACTCGTGTTGCTGCTGCTGCTGCTGCTTCTTCTTCTGCTGCTACTCGTGCTGCTGCTTCTTCTTCTGCTGCTTCTTCTTCTGCTGCCGCTACTGGTTGTGCGGCTCCTTTTACATTTATCGCGGTATCCTCCTTCAACCACATCTCAACCTTCATCTTTAGCGGCATGCCATCCAGCGAGTGGATGACACGCCGCTCATATTGAACTTTATTATCCGTGAACGCGACCACCATCTGAGCCACCATGACAATATTCTCCGCAGATTGCTCCAACGCCAGGTTACTTACGAGGAATTCCTTCATCTCATGCAGCGACGAGGCTGTCACGCGAATAATCTTCGTTTCTGCGGAGAGACCTACAGGCATCACTTCAAGTGTGTATTCGCTCTTCTGCTCTTCGCCCTGAGTCAACGCTACTGGTGCTTGTGCTGCTGCTGGTGCTTCTCCTGCTTCTTCTGCTGCTGCTGCTGCTACTGCACGAGATTGACGACCACGCTGAATCGCCTGGATATCCTTGGCTGCTTCTTCTTCCTGCTGCTTCTGCTGCTTCTGCTGCTTCTGCTTTTCTCTACGAAGTCTATGTGTCATTTTAGCTTGCTCAAACCCCTGCGACCGATGTGCTGCTGCTTCTGCTTCTTCTGCTACTCCTGCTGCTGCCACTGATGGTGCTACTCCTCCTGCTTCCCTGGCAGCCCTCGCCTTAATAACTCTCGCAAGTGTACGGAGATATACCTCCGACCTGCCGTGTTGATCTCCGTTAGGTTCATGAATGCCTTGGCCTGCCTTTCGTAACCGGGACATAATTTCTCGTTCTGTGAGTACCAATTTGTCAATACTTAGGGTTTTGCGGTACTGGGTTTCTTCTCCTGCTGTCACCGTTCCTCCTCTCTGTAGCTTCTTCTTCCTCCGTTTTGTTTTTCTTTTATTCTTTTTCGTTTTTCGGTTCGTTAATTTTTTCAATGATTTTCGGATAGATCTCTCTATGGTTTTTCTTAAAGATCTCTCTAACTTTGATATAGTAGATTTCCTTCTAGTTCTTTTAGTTCGCTTAGTTCTTCGTCTAGCCATTTATAGAGTAATCAAATAAAAAAACTTTTATTTAATACTTTTATTTAATACTTTTATTTAATACTTTTATTTAATACTTTTATTTAATACTATTATCAATTGCCGCTTCTACTACTTCCGATGCTGCTTCCTGAACTTGTTCTTTGATAGAATCCTTTAATATTTCTCTAACATTACTTGATGCCGCATCGCCCGATGCTTCACTACCGATACTCTTTGTTTCTAAGATACTCATTAAATTATCTAATTTATTCATTTTATCTTTCATTAAATCATCTATCTTGCTATCTACTTTACCACCTACTTTCGGTTTTCCTTTTTCTACATCTTGATCAGGTTTCAGATGATCAGGTAAATTTTTCACGAGTTCGGCTTGGAAATCAAAGGGTTTCTCTTTTTTCTTTTTATTAACATCGCCTTTCCCCG
>Ga0209402_10002415_pt1 | contig 18727 bp, 9 predicted proteins | sample ArcticOcean_MG_C_3_FD_187437 | JGI IMG/M metagenome (GOLD analysis project Ga0209402, IMG submission 187437) | Marine microbial communities from western Arctic Ocean - ArcticOcean_MG_CB8_126 (SPAdes) (version 2) | ecosystem: Environmental > Aquatic > Marine > Oceanic | place: Arctic Ocean... | reverse complement strand
CAACGGTTGGCCGCAAGGTTATCGAGCGGTGCAGGTGTGGGATAACCGCATGCCGTCGTATTTCTTTCGCATCTTCGGTCGGCCGGTCCGTGCTTCGGTATGCGAGTGCGAACGCAGCAACGAACCGAGCATCGCCCAGGCGCTGCACCTGTTAAACTCACCGGAAATCATGCAGAAAATCCAGCATCGTCGCGGACGCGCGCGGCAACTGGCTGGCACAAAGCTTCCCCCGACTTCAATTATCGACGAGTTGTACCTCAGCACTCTTGGCCGCTATCCCAAGGCTGAGGAGACAACGTTGATGCTCGAAGCGTTTGCCGGAGACGGCATTGATCGCCGCGCCGCAACCGAAGATGTGTTATGGGCGCTGCTGAACTCTCGGGAATTCGTGTACAATCATTGAGACGCCCGCCAACGGGCGTAATCGCTCCAAATCGTTTGAGGATGAACGATGTTAAAAATTCAGATGGGTCAACGACGTCGGCAGAGTTGCGATGGGGTTTCCCGCAGGCATGCGCTGCAATTGGGAGCAACCGGCCTGTTGGGTGGACTGGCGTTGCCTCAGTTGCTGCAGTTGCAAGCAAAGGCGGCAACGAAACATGCCGCGAAGGCCAAGTCGTGCATTTTTCTGTTTCTGGAAGGTGGACCGCCGCACCAGGACATGTGGGACCCCAAACCTGCTGCGCCAGCGGAAATTCGCGGCCCGTTCTCTCCAATTGCCACCAACGTGCCCGGCACACAAGTCACGGATCAACTTCCGTTGTGCGCGAAAGTGGCCGACAAGTACACCATTCTCCGCAGCCATTCCCACCGCATCAACGGGCACTCAACCGGATACCACTATGTGATGACCGGACGGCGGCCCAATTTTGCCGACGGCGACAACCCCGTACCGAACAACGCGTTTTATCCGTCGGTTGGATCGATTGTTTCGCGGGAACTCGGCACAAAAAGTGAGATTCCGCCCTACATCAATCTGCCGCATCCCATGCAGGGCGGTGGTCCCGGTTTCTACGGGGCCGAGCACGCGCCCTTTGTGATTGAAGCCGACCCAACACAGCCGGATTTTGAGGTCAAAGACCTAAGGCCCATTGCGGGTTTATCGCAGAAAAGGCTAAGCACACGGCAAAGACTGCTGGCGGGCATCGAGAAGCTCGAACGAAATGCCAGCCGTGGCAGAGCCGACGTCATGTCAACATACTACGAAAAGGCGCACCGGTTGATCACGTCGCCTGCCGCAAAAAAGGCATTCGACATTCATGCAGAACCACGCGCTGTGCGGGAACGATACGGCTCGACTCAGATCGGGCAATGCGCCCTGCTGGCCCGCCGAATGGTCGAATCGGGCTGCCAGTTCGTTGGTGTCGATGCGCCCGGCTGGGACGTGCATTTCAATTGCTTCCCCAGCCTGCAGACCGATCTCATTCCGTATGCCGACCGCGCCTTCAGTGCGTTGGTGACCGACTTGGAAGAACGTGGCCTGTTGGACGAGACACTGGTCGTAATGATGGGCGAAATGGGCCGCACGCCGCGAATCAATGCCCAGGCGGGACGCGACCACTGGTCGATGGCGCAGACGGTCATCTTCGCTGGCGGTGGAACCAAACCGGGGCAAATAATTGGCGCCACCGATAAGCACGCTGCGGCACCGACAACAGAACCGATCAGCGTGAACGACTTGTTGTTCACAATCCACACGCTGATGGGAATCGACCCCACACGCACGTACTACGGCCCGCTGGGGCGTCCAGTTCCCATCACCGATGGTGGAAAGCTGATCGACGCATTGGTGTGACGGCTGGCATGTTTCGATTTCGGAGACTCGCGATGCGACCGTTGTTTGCTGTGTTGTTATTCGTGAGCATCGGGCTTGCGCCGGCAATCACGTCTGCGCAGCAGGCACCGAGCATCGGTTATATGTATCCTCCCGGCGGCGCTGCGGGAAGCACGGTCGAAGTCCTACTGGGTGGCTACGACTGGACGCCCGATATGCAGGTGTTCGCCGTCGATCCGAGAATCAAGCTGGAAATCATCGCGGCACCTGGACCGGTCATCGTGCCGGAGCCGCCGTATTGGTTCGGGAAGAAGGCGCGGCGGGGCCCGTTCCTGCTACCCCGTGAAACTCGCGCCAAGCTGACATTGCCGGCCGATTTTCCTCCCGGCATCGTCCATTGGCAGGCAGCCAACGCCAACGGTGCCACCCAACGTGGGCGGTTCGTCGTCGGTGAAAACAACGAAGTTCTCGAGATCCAAACCCGCAAATCGCCGCAGGAATTTTCAGCACTTCCGGTAACAATATCCGGCCGGATTCAGAACATCGAAGAAGTGGACAGCTACAGTTTCCGCGCGGCAAAGACAGGGCCAATTACCTGCCGAGTTGCTGCGCAAGCAATCGGCTCCCCACTAAATGCCGTTGTTGAAGTGCGCGACGGCGACGGACGACTGATCGCCGATGCCGCCGACACTTCGGGCCGCGACGTGTTGTTGACGTTTGCAGCGATCCAGGGAACCGAATATACGGTGAGCGTGTTCGATGTCGATTTTCGCGGCAATCGTGCTTTCGTTTATCGGCTGGAGATGATTCCAGGACCAGGTGTGCTGGCGGCGATTCCCTCGGCGGGAAACCCTGGCGAAACGAAATCGGTTGAGTTCATCGGCTATGGGGTGGCCACCGGCAGCGCGAAACTCGAATCGGTGACAACAAACGTCACGTTTCCCGCAAAACCCGTCGAGGAACGTTTCCGCTACGCACTTCAAACCGCCTGGGGAACGGCTTCTCCATTTTCTTTCCTGATTAGCAATCTGCCCGAACGTGTTGAACCGGCCGATCTCGCGATCGCGGCTCGAAAGCTCCCGATTCCAGCAGCGGTGACCGGCACAATTGCGGATCGAAACGGCGGTGATCGTTACTCGGTTCGCGGGACGAAAGGGGACGTGTGGTCGATTGCCTGCGAGTCGGACCGTATTGGCTCACCGTTGGATATGAGCGTGTCGATTTTCGACGCAACTGGCAAACAGCTAAGCACGATCGACGACGCCCCGGGAACCGTCGATGCCCGCCTGGAGTTCAAAGTGCCCGTCGATGGCGATTATGAAATCCTCATCGGCGACAAATCGGGCCGAAGCGGAAACCGCGCCGCCACCTACCGACTGGTCGTGAAGCCGACGGTTGTTTCGTTTGATCTCAGTGTGCCGGAACTGCTGGCAATTCCCAGTCAGGGGAAAGCACAACTGACGGTGACTGCGAAACGTTTTTCAGGATTCAAAGATCCAATTACGATTGCTTTGACGGGATTGCCTGTCGGCGTTGAAGCAGCGACGGACGCGACGATTCCTGCCGGTAAAAACATCGCCAAGATTGACCTCACATCGGTGGCTGGTTTTGCTGTTGCCGCAGGCATGGTGAACGTGAATGGCGTCGCAACCGTCGATGGGAAATCGGTGACACGTTCTGCCGGTCGGGTTCTCATTGCCGTCACGCTCAAACCACCGTTTTTGATCGATGCGGAAGGCAAGAACGATGTCACCAAGTGGCCACGCGGATCGACGTTTCCCGGCCCGGTTCTCATCGACCGCAGCGACGGATTCAACGGTGAGATTGTGCTGGAGATGTCGTCGAAACAGGGGCGGCATCGACAGGGAATTCGTGGTCCGGAATTGGTCGTTCCGCCAGGAGTCAAACGGGTTTTGTATCCCGTGTTTCTTCCCGAATGGCTGGAAACAACGCGAACGTCGCGGATGGTCGTCAATGGAGTCGCGAAGGTTGCAGATGCCAAAGGAAATCTGCGCTATAGCGTTAGTCGATTGAAAACGCGGATTGGCTTCCTGCCGGTCGGCGCTCTGTTGAAGATTTCGATTCCCCTGAAGGAATTGGAATTGCTTCCGGGGCAGCCATTCGACGTGCCGGTGACCATCGGCCGTTCGCGCGAGTTGACGGAATCGGCCAGACTGGAATTGAAACCGGGCAGCGAGCTTGAAGGCACGTTTCAATTCGCCCCGGTGACCGTTAGTGCCGATCAAACGGAAGCGATCATCCGAGTAACACCTCTGGAAGGCAATTTGCCGACGGGAGAGAAGACACTGACGGTGCGCGCGACCGTGCTGCAACAGGAAAAATTTCCCGTCGTTTCCGAGGCGAGTTTACTGCTGGTGTTTCCCGGCAAGGACTGAGTGCCTTGCATGGAATATCGCTCCGCACGATAGAAGCCTGAAGCGCAAGCGAAGGAGCCTTCTGGAATCATCCGTGCTGCGCGTCACGACATTCTGGACTTTTTGCGCGAGTTCTCGCCACTTGGGGTCTGCGGCAGTGGAATCCGGCACTTCTTGATGACCCTGTCCCGTGCTGTCCGTCACGACATTCTGGAGTTTTTGCGCGAGAACTCGCCACTTTTCCCGTGCGGGAATCTGAGATTCGGCGCGTTTCCGTTCGGGATTCTGCTGGGAAGCTGTGAGCGGCGGATGTGATGATGGAAGCATGACTTCCACAACCCGCACTCAGAACAAGTACGACCATCTCCTGCGTGAGCACGTCCGATCAACGGGCGATATCAATCATGCCATCCGATTGGGAGTTCCCCGATCAACGGCGCGAGGTTGGGTGAAGTTGGCACCTGCCGACGTCATCACTCTCGACGTTGTCGACATGGACAACCTTCGTCTGCAGCAGGAGGTTCTCAAACTGCGGGCGCGTCTGGGTTGGGTCATCGCGATACTGCGTCTGTTCGTCGTTGTGTTGAAAACGTCTGACGTCTCGCTCTCAAACATCCGGTTTCCCCAGGGAACCGCGAAACGGATGTTGCTGCGAACCATCGAGCGGTCGAGTTGCGTCCTTCCCCTGAACGTCGCCTTGCGCATCATCGGGTTGTCGCACTCCCGATATCATGCGTGGAAGCAGGAAGAAGAGTGCGATCTCGATGACTTCCCCTCCTGTCCGCGACGCTCGTCGCAACAGCTCACATTGACGGAAGTCAGCACGATCAAGGAGATGGTGACTTCCGAGGAATACCGTCACGTTCCCACGGGAACGCTGGCAATACTTGCTCAACGGCTTCGCAAGGTCTTTGCCTCTTCATCGACATGGTATCGGCTTGTGCGGATTTACGAATGGCGACGGCCTCGTGGACGCATTCATCCGGCCAAACCGAAGGTCGGGATTCGCGCTGCCTGTCCCAACGAGATCTGGCATGTCGATATCACTGTGATTCGACTCCTCAATGGAAGCCGCGTCTATTTGCAGGCGATCATCGACAATTTCTCACGCCGTATCCTGGCGTGGAAAGTGTCGGAGACGTTTGACCCGAATGCCACCGCCGGACTCCTGATCGACGCCTCGAAAGGTCTCCTCGGCGACAAGCCGACCCTGCTCACCGACGGTGGAGTCGAGAACCATAACAGCGCTGTCGACGAACTGATTGAATCGGGACTTCTGAAGCGGCTTCTCGCCATGACCGAGATCACGTATTCCAACTCGATGATCGAATCGTGGTGGCGTGCGTTGAAACATCAATGGCTGTACTTGAACACGCTCGACACCGTCAGCACGATTGAGACGTTGGTCACTTTCTACGTGGACGAGCACAACACCCAACTTCCACATTCGGCGTTTCGTGGTCAGACGCCGGACGAGATGTACTTCGGCACGGGGAATGACATTCCCGCTGAACTTGAGGCCGCCAGGATATCCGCTCGCCAGTCACGAATGCAGGTCAACCGAAACATGTCCTGCCGGACATGCGAGCCATTGACGTCGATCGCCGGCTGAGTTGAAACAGCCGATTGAGTGTCAACGACGGCGAGAAAACGTAGCGCTCGACGATTGATAATCCGTTGACGCAGAGCTCAAATTACCGAGAACATCGACACCGCGACGTTGGAATCATATCCGGATTCCCGAAGAAGACAGGCAACATCGACTGACACGCGGGACAGGGTCATCAAGAAGTGCCGGATTCCACTGCCGCAGACCCCAAGTGGCGAGAACTCGCGCAAAAAGTCCAGAATGTCGTGACGCGCAGCACGGCAGGCACGTTTGCGGAAGATCGGTTGTGTCAGTTTCCGCAGCGGGCTGATCAGTCATCTTTCGAACCATTCGTATGACACTCTCGCAGAATTTCGTCCACAAGGTGGTGTGGCTGGCAGTCGAGTTCCCTAATAACCATGGCCCGGATTCCCCCACCTCAGGTGGTACAACAATCGGGGTCGGTCACGACCATGTGCTGACCGCGCTAGCTTGTGCTTCCGTTGACGATATAATGCTGGCGCATCCTATCACAGCAAACAACAATAGTGGGGAAATTGAATGCCGAAGCAGTTTGATTTGAAAAATCGCGTGGCGCTAGTCACCGGAGCCGGTGTTGGCATCGGCCGGGCGATTGCCCTGGAATTGGCAGAGGCCGGAGCAGGCGTCGGCGTTCATTGTCATCAGAGCATTGTCGAAGCGGAAGACGTTGTGGCGACAATCCGTTCGCAGGGCGGACGCGCGTGGCTGCTGCAAGCGGATCTGGCCGATTCGGCACGCGTCGGCAAGGTGGTTGACGATTTGGTCGATCAGGCCGGCCGCTTGGACATCCTGGTCAACAATGCCGGTTCGCCGATCGAAAGGTCGCGGATCGAGGACTGTTCGCTTGACTTGTGGCAACAGGTACTCGCAACGAATTTGACCGGTGCGTTCGTGCTGACGCAGGCCGCGATCCCTCATTTACGAGCCAGCGGCAACGGAGCGATTGTGAATAATCTCACCTTGTCGATTCAAACCGGAGGCGCAAACGGCGCCGGACCGTACACCATCGCCAAAGGCGGCTTGCAGATCATGACCCGCACGCTGGCCCGCGAGCTGGCGCCCGCGGTGCGATGCAACTCCATCATGCCGGGCGTGATCGAGACGCGCCACCACGAAGTGTATTCGACACCCCAGCGGATGGACCAATACCGCCGCGAAACCCCGCTGGAACGTAACGGCACCGCCGAGGAAGTTGCAGCGGCAGTGCTGTTTCTGGTCAGCGATGCGGCGCGCTTCGTAAACGGAGCCTTAATTGACATCAACGGCGGGAGATTTCTGCGTTAACCTGTCATCTTTTGCATGTATCACGAAGGATGTTCGTCATGACCAAGACAATCAACATTGTGGCAATCTTCGTCCTCTGCTTGAGCGTATGCTCTCCGTTGATTCCAGCCCAGGAACCGGGAGTGGCCACCGTTCGAGCGAGTCCGCCGCGTTTTCAAGAAAGACTGATTCGCGATGGATACGGCTACGCCTACGGGATCGCTGCGGCGGATCTTGATGGCGACGGCGATCTCGATCTCACCAGCTCCGATACAGTGGCCGACAAGCTGCTGTGGTTTGAAAACAACGGCAAGGGAAAGTTCACTGAGCGGTTGATTCAAAAAGAGGATCCCGGTTGGTTCGAGCGACATGCGGTCGGGGATGTCGATGGTGACAAGCGACTCGACGTGGTGGTGGTGAAGAATCTGCATGGGGACGTGCTCTGGTTTCGAAACAGCGGCTCACCGCGAGACGGAAAACTCTGGCAGCGGTTCGTCGTCACCAAGGGCGGATTGCCGGGCGCTTACGATGTTGCGCTCTCCGACTTTGACGGTGACGGCGACCTGGATGTGGCCGCGTCAAGTTGGACGCGTGGCAAACGTTTCGTCTGGTTCGCCAACCCAGGCAAGGATAAACGAGATCGGGCATGGGCGATGCATGTGATCGAAGCCGATTTGGTCGAAACGCGAACCGTGGACGCCCGGGACGTGAACGGCGATGGAAAGACCGACCTGCTGGCCAGCGACACTGGCGGATCACTGCTGATTTGGTATGAAAACTTCGGAAAGCCCGCCGCCAAGTCGTGGCGCAAACATATCATCGACGATCGCACGAAAGGCCCCACCCACGGCCACTTCACAGATATGGACGGCGACGGTGATTTCGATGTTGTGATCGCCTGCGGCATGCGGCCGGGGGTCGCACCATCCGGCGAACATCATGCAGCCTGGTACGAAAACGTGGGCCGGCCGGGTCGGGGAACGCAATGGAAGAAACACAAGATTGGCGATGTCGTTGGTGCGTTTGAAGCCGTTGCGGGTGATTTGGATAACGACGGTGATCGCGACGTCGTTGTTACGGGTTGGAACCCGGGACAGGTGGTGTGGTTTGAGAACGCGGGCAAGGCAACGAAATGGAAACGCCATCCCCTCAAAGCGAATTGGGCTCTCGCCAATTCCGTGATCCTCGCCGATCTGGATGGCGACGGCCGGCTCGACATCGCCGCGACGGCCGAGCGCGGCGCCAACGAATTTCGTTGGTGGCGAAACATCGGCCGGAAGTAGGCTGCAACGTCGTGGCAGAGATCCCATGATAAATTCGAAGTGCACGACCGCTTCGGCCAGCTTTCCGTTCAATAATTCGACGAGTTCCGCAGTAATGGTTTCCCTTTGGATTCCAAGTTGTCGGCGCCCATGATCGTCAGTCTCAAATCTCTGGCGAGAGACGTTCTACGACACACCGCAGCCAGTCCCGTAATTCGTTCGTTTTAGCTTGCGCGCCGACAGACATTCTGGCCGACATCCGTGCTGCGCGTCACAACATTCTGGACTTTTTGCGCGACAACTCGCCACTTTTCCGTGCGGGAATCTGAGATTCGGCGCGTTTCCGTTCGAGATTCTGCTGGGAAGCTGTAATCGCCGGATGTGATGATGGAAGCATGATTTCCACAACCCGCACTCAGAACAAGTACGACCATCTCCTGCGTGAGCACGTCCGATCAACAGGCGACGTCAATCATGCCATCCGATTGGGAGTTCCCCGATCAACGGCGCGCGGTTGGGTGAAGTTGGCACCTGCCGACGTCATCACTCTCGACGTTGTCGACATGGACAACCTGCGTCTGCAGCAGGAGGTTCTCAAACTGCGGGCGCGTCTGGGTTGGGTCATCGCGATACTGCGTCTATTCGTCGTTGTGTTGAAGACGTCGGACGTCTCGCTCTCAAGGATCCGGTTTCCCCAGGGAACCACGAAACGGATGTTGCTGCGAACCATCGAGCGGTCGAGTTGCGTCCTTCCTCTGAAGGTCGCCTTACGCGTCATCGGGTTGTCGCACTCTCGATATCATGCGTGGAAGCAGGAAGAAGAGTGCGATCTCGATGATTTCCCGTCCTGTCCACGACGCTCGTCGCAACAACTCACACTGACGGAAGTCAGCACGATCAAGGAGATGGTGACTTCCGAGGAATACCGTCACGTTCCCACGGGAACGCTGGCGTTGCTTGCTCAACGGCTTCGCAAGGTCTTTGCCTCTTCATCGACGTGGTATCGGCTCGTGCGGATTGACAAATGGCGACGGCCTCGTGGACGCATTCATCCAGCCAAACCGAAGGTCGGGATTCGCGCTGCCTGTCCCAACGAGATCTGGCATGTCGATATCACTGTGATTCGACTGCTCAATGGAAGCCGCGTTTATCTGCAGGCGATCATCGACAATTTCTCACGCCGTATCCTGGCGTGGAAGGTTTCGGAATCGTTCGACCCGACTGCCACCGCCGGACTCCTGATCGAGGCCTCGAAAGGTCTCCTCGGCGACAAGCCGACCCTGCTCACCGACGGCGGCGGCGAAAACCATAACAGCGCTGTCGACGAACTGATTGAATCCGGACTCCTGAAACGGCTTCTCGCCATGACGGAGATCACGTATTCCAACTCGATGATCGAATCGTGGTGGCGTGCGTTGAAGCATCAGTGGTTGTATCTGAACACGCTCGATACCGTCAGCACGATTGAGAACTTGGTCACTTTCTACGTGGACGAGCACAACTCCCAACTTCCACATTCGGCGTTCCGCGGTCAGACGCCGGACGAGATGTACTTCGGGACGGGGAACGACATTCCCGCGGAACTTGAGGCCGCTCGGATATCCGCACGCCAATCACGAATCGAGGTCAACCGGAACATGTCGTGCAAGACATGCGAGCCGCTGACGTCGATCGCCGGCTGAGCGAAAGCTGCCGATCATGGAGACGACGGCGAGGTAACGTAACGCCTGGCGATCGAGAAACCGTTGACGCAGAGCTCAAATTACCGAGAACATCGACACTGCGACGTTGGAATCACGTCCGAATTCCTGGAAAAGACCGGCGACATCGACTGACACGCGGGACCGGATCATCAAGACGCCCCCGATTCCATCGTCGCAGACCCCAAGTGGCGAGTTCTCGCGCAAAAAGTCCAGAATGTCGTGACGCGCAGCAGGCCGTTCGGCGACGACCAATCACCACAGGGCGTTCTCCTGCAACCGGCACAGCCGTGTGAAATGCCCATTTCGGGCGGCCAACTCTTCGTAGGTGCCCGTCTCAATCACGCGGCCTTCATCGAGCACAATAATCCGATCGGCAGCCATAATTGTCGACAACCGGTGAGCGATGACCAACACCGTGCGACCCTCCGTCAGCCGATCGAGCGCTCGACGGATGAGATTCTCAGTTTCAGCATCGACGGCGCTGGTCGCTTCGTCGAGAACCAGCACCGGCGCATTTTTGAGCACCGCCCGGGCGATGGCGATCCGCTGCTTCTGTCCGCCGGAAAGACGCACACCCCGTTCTCCGACCAGCGTGTCGTAGCCGTCGGGGAACGACAGCACGAACTCCTCGGCGTTTGCCGCCTTTGCCGCCGCCCGGAGTTCATCGTCGCTGGCGTCCGGCCTGCCGATCCGCAGGTTTTCGCGAACGGTTCCCTCGAACAAGAACACGTCCTGCGAGACCAATCCGACATTCTGCCGCAAGTAATCGAGCGGCAGCGTCCGCAGATCGTGTCCGCCCAATCGAATCACGCCGCCGGTCACCTCGAAAAACCGCACAAGCAGATGGCAGGCGGTCGTCTTGCCGACCCCCGTTGCACCGACCAACGCGACCGTCTCGCCCTCGCCGATACGGAACGAAACATCGCGTAAGACCGGCAAGTCCGGCTCGTAACAAAACTCGACGCCGGCGAACTCCACGTCGAACCGGGGTGTGTCGGGTATTCGGGCAGTGGGAGCGTCGACAATGGTCGGCTCGGTGTCGAGCAGTTCGAACACCCGCTCGGAACTGGCGGCCGCTTTCTGTAGGTTTTCGTTCAGATTCGCCAAACGCAAAAACGGCAGCACAATTTGGCTGAGATACATGAGGAACACCACCAGATCGGCGATGTCGATTTCCAGCGATCCGTGCAAGCGGCCTGTCGCCCAGACGATCAGTACCAGCCCCCCCCCGGCGGCCGCCTCGATCAAACCGGCCGGTACCAGCGACCACTTGTTGGCATAGATAATGCTGTCGCGGTAGTGGCCGCTTTGCTGCTCGATGAGTCGGGCCTGTTCCGCTTCACGACGAAACGATTGAATCACCGCCAGTCCCGATAGATGATCGTGGATGCGAGCAGACAGATCGGCAAAACGCACCCGCACCTCTTTCCAATGATTTCGCGTTCGTGTCGTGACGTAGTAAACCAGCCCGGCGACGATCGGCAGCGGCAAGAGCGCGATCAATGCCAGCTTCCAATTGATGACCAGCAGCACCACGCTCATTGTCACGGGGATGACGATGGCCAGCATCGATTCCGGTATACCGTGGGCGATGAAGTCTTCGATCGCCTCGACGTCTCCGACGGTCCGTGCCGTCAGGTTGCCGGTATGCGTTCGGTTGAGGAAGGCGGGCGATTGCCGCTGCAAGTGCCGATAGACGGCGTTCATCAGCCGGTGCAGCGTGCGATAGGCGGCCACGTGCGACATCAGCCCATACAGATACCGGGTCAGGCCCCGCAGCAGGTAAACTCCGGCAATCAGCAGTGCCAGCCCCGCAAAGCCGGCTTCGACGTCACCCCGCTCGAGCCTGCGGATCATCTCACGGACCAACAGCGGCGGAACGATCCCCAGCCCGGTGAACAACAACCCGAACAGCACCGACCAGACCATCAACCGCCGGTCGTCTGCGAGAACTTGAAAGATACGTTTGACGAACATCTCTCTCTTTCGGAAGCCCGGCGGAAGCTCAGGGAGGACAGCAACGGGGATGGGGACTCAGGTAATGGCGGAAATTAACAGTCCTTTGATACACCGTAGCAATCACCACGGAATCATTGATTCGCCAACGTGTATGGGATGGTTTGGGGTTGGTTATCGTTCAACCGCTTTTTGGCTACTGGTTGAAGACACAATTCGGCAGCGACTGTCGAAGCAACATCAACCGATCCTCGGTGATTTCAGTCATGTCGAAGTACAAGAATCCGAGATTCGTCAGACCGCTGAGACGCTTCAGCCCGTCGTCGGTGACATGCGTGTTTTCCAAATGCAACCATCTGAGAGTCGGCAGGCCAATGAGATAGTTCATCCCTTCATCAGTGACCTTCGTGTTTTGAAGTTGTATCTGTACAAGGCATGTTAGCCGGGATTTCCCATCTGGGTCTTGATCCTTCGACTCGGCTACGCCGCCGAGTTTCTGGTTGTCCAAGTTTGTCCAACCTTCAAGTCAAGTACAAGTCTTTCACCCAATATGCATGGCGGGAAACGAGTCGTAACTCCCTGGGGGCAGTTTCTACCCGCTTGGTGGGCGCCAGCGCACAATCCACTCACAGTTGACCCACGATTGGCTGAGAAGGTGACCAACGTCTCGGCTTACGCCGGACTCCCCCGCGACGGAGCAGGAACAAGCGAGATTAACAACTCGCCATTTCGCGTGAATCCGGCGGCGTGCTGCGCGTCACGACATTCTGGACTTTTTGCGCGAGTTCTCGCCACTTGGGGTCTGCGGCAGTGGAATCCGGCACTTCTTGATGACCCTGTCCCGCGTGTCAGTCGATGTTGCCTGTCTTCTTCGGGAATCCGGATATGATTCCAACGTCGCGGTGTCGATGTTCTCGGTAATTTGAGCTCTGCGTCAACGGATTATCAATCGTCGAGCGCTACGTTTTCTCGCCGTCGTTGACACTCAATCGGCTGTTTCAACTCAGCCGGCGATCGACGTCAATGGCTCGCATGTCCGGCAGGACATGTTTCGGTTGACCTGCATTCGTGACTGGCGAGCGGATATCCTGGCGGCCTCAAGTTCAGCGGGAATGTCATTCCCCGTGCCGAAGTACATCTCGTCCGGCGTCTGACCACGAAACGCCGAATGTGGAAGTTGGGTGTTGTGCTCGTCCACGTAGAAAGTGACCAACGTCTCAATCGTGCTGACGGTGTCGAGCGTGTTCAAGTACAGCCATTGATGTTTCAACGCACGCCACCACGATTCGATCATCGAGTTGGAATACGTGATCTCGGTCATGGCGAGAAGCCGCTTCAGAAGTCCCGATTCAATCAGTTCGTCGACAGCGCTGTTATGGTTCTCGACTCCACCGTCGGTGAGCAGGGTCGGCTTGTCGCCGAGGAGACCTTTCGAGGCGTCGATCAGGAGTCCGGCGGTGGCATTCGGGTCAAACGTCTCCGACACTTTCCACGCCAGGATACGGCGTGAGAAATTGTCGATGATGGCCTGCAGATAAACACGGCTTCCATTGAGGAGTCGAATCACAGTGATATCGACATGCCAGATCTCGTTGGGACAGGCAGCGCGAATCCCGACCTTCGGTTTGGCCGGATGAATGCGTCCACGAGGCCGTCGCCATTCGTAAATCCGCACAAGCCGATACCATGTCGATGAAGAGGCAAAGACCTTGCGAAGCCGTTGAGCAAGTATTGCCAGCGTTCCCGTGGGAACGTGACGGTATTCCTCGGAAGTCACCATCTCCTTGATCGTGCTGACTTCCGTCAATGTGAGCTGTTGCGACGAGCGTCGCGGACAGGAGGGGAAGTCATCGAGATCGCACTCTTCTTCCTGCTTCCACGCATGATATCGGGAGTGCGACAACCCGATGATGCGCAAGGCGACGTTCAGGGGAAGGACGCAACTCGACCGCTCGATGGTTCGCAGCAACATCCGTTTCGCGGTTCCCTGGGGAAACCGGATGTTTGAGAGCGAGACGTCAGACGTTTTCAACACAACGACGAACAGACGCAGTATCGCGATGACCCAACCCAGACGCGCCCGCAGTTTGAGAACCTCCTGCTGCAGACGAAGGTTGTCCATGTCGACAACGTCGAGAGTGATGACGTCGGCAGGTGCCAACTTCACCCAACCTCGCGCCGTTGATCGGGGAACTCCCAATCGGATGGCATGATTGATATCGCCCGTTGATCGGACGTGCTCACGCAGGAGATGGTCGTACTTGTTCTGAGTGCGGGTTGTGGAAGTCATGCTTCCATCATCACATCCGCCGCTCACAGCTTCCCAGCAGAATCCCGAACGGAAACGCGCCGAATCTCAGATTCCCGCACGGGAAAAGTGGCGAGTTCTCGCGCAAAAACTCCAGAATGTCGTGACGGACAGCACGGGACAGGGTCATCAAGAAGTGCCGGATTCCACTGCCGCAGACCCCAAGTGGCGAGAACTCGCGCAAAAAGTCCAGAATGTCGTGACGCGCAGCACGGATGATTCCAGAAGGCTCCTTCGCTTGCGCTTCAGGCTTCTATCGTGCGGAGCGATATTCCATGCAAGGCACTCAGTCCTTGCCGGGAAACACCAGCAGTAAACTCGCCTCGGAAACGACGGGAAATTTTTCCTGTTGCAGCACGGTCGCGCGCACCGTCAGTGTCTTCTCTCCCGTCGGCAAATTGCCTTCCAGAGGTGTTACTCGGATGATCGCTTCCGTTTGATCGGCACTAACGGTCACCGGGGCGAATTGAAACGTGCCTTCAAGCTCGCTGCCCGGTTTCAATTCCAGTCTGGCCGATTCCGTCAACTCGCGCGAACGGCCGATGGTCACCGGCACGTCGAATGGCTGCCCCGGAAGCAATTCCAATTCCTTCAGGGGAATCGAAATCTTCAACAGAGCGCCGACCGGCAGGAAGCCAATCCGCGTTTTCAATCGACTAACGCTATAGCGCAGATTTCCTTTGGCATCTGCAACCTTCGCGACTCCATTGACGACCATCCGCGACGTTCGCGTTGTTTCCAGCCATTCGGGAAGAAACACGGGATACAAAACCCGTTTGACTCCTGGCGGAACGACCAATTCCGGACCACGAATTCCCTGTCGATGCCGCCCCTGTTTCGACGACATCTCCAGCACAATCTCACCGTTGAATCCGTCGCTGCGGTCGATGAGAACCGGGCCGGGAAACGTCGATCCGCGTGGCCACTTGGTGACATCGTTCTTGCCTTCCGCATCGATCAAAAACGGTGGTTTGAGCGTGACGGCAATGAGAACCCGACCGGCAGAACGTGTCACCGATTTCCCATCGACGGTTGCGACGCCATTCACGTTCACCATGCCTGCGGCAACAGCAAAACCAGCCACCGATGTGAGGTCAATCTTGGCGATGTTTTTACCGGCAGGAATCGTCGCGTCCGTCGCTGCTTCAACGCCGACAGGCAATCCCGTCAAAGCAATCGTAATTGGATCTTTGAATCCTGAAAAACGTTTCGCAGTCACCGTCAGTTGTGCTTTCCCCTGACTGGGAATTGCCAGCAGTTCCGGCACACTGAGATCAAACGAAACAACCGTCGGCTTCACGACCAGTCGGTAGGTGGCGGCGCGGTTTCCGCTTCGGCCCGATTTGTCGCCGATGAGGATTTCATAATCGCCATCGACGGGCACTTTGAACTCCAGGCGGGCATCGACGGTTCCCGGGGCGTCGTCGATCGTGCTTAGCTGTTTGCCAGTTGCGTCGAAAATCGACACGCTCATATCCAACGGTGAGCCAATACGGTCCGACTCGCAGGCAATCGACCACACGTCCCCTTTCGTCCCGCGAACCGAGTAACGATCACCGCCGTTTCGATCCGCAATTGTGCCGGTCACCGCTGCTGGAATCGGGAGCTTTCGAGCCGCGATCGCGAGATCGGCCGGTTCAACACGTTCGGGCAGATTGCTAATCAGGAAAGAAAATGGAGAAGCCGTTCCCCAGGCGGTTTGAAGTGCGTAGCGGAAACGTTCCTCGACGGGTTTTGCGGGAAACGTGACGTTTGTTGTCACCGATTCGAGTTTCGCGCTGCCGGTGGCCACCCCATAGCCGATGAACTCAACCGATTTCGTTTCGCCAGGGTTTCCCGCCGAGGGAATCGCCGCCAGCACACCTGGTCCTGGAATCATCTCCAGCCGATAAACGAAAGCACGATTGCCGCGAAAATCGACATCGAACACGCTCACCGTATATTCGGTTCCCTGGATCGCTGCAAACGTCAACAACACGTCGCGGCCCGAAGTGTCGGCGGCATCGGCGATCAGTCGTCCGTCGCCGTCGCGCACTTCAACAACGGCATTTAGTGGGGAGCCGATTGCTTGCGCAGCAACTCGGCAGGTAATTGGCCCTGTCTTTGCCGCGCGGAAACTGTAGCTGTCCACTTCTTCGATGTTCTGAATCCGGCCGGATATTGTTACCGGAAGTGCTGAAAATTCCTGCGGCGATTTGCGGGTTTGGATCTCGAGAACTTCGTTGTTTTCACCGACGACGAACCGCCCACGTTGGGTGGCACCGTTGGCGTTGGCTGCCTGCCAATGGACGATGCCGGGAGGAAAATCGGCCGGCAATGTCAGCTTGGCGCGAGTTTCACGGGGTAGCAGGAACGGGCCCCGCCGCGCCTTCTTCCCGAACCAATACGGCGGCTCCGGCACGATGACCGGTCCAGGTGCCGCGATGATTTCCAGCTTGATTCTCGGATCGACGGCGAACACCTGCATATCGGGCGTCCAGTCGTAGCCACCCAGTAGGACTTCGACCGTGCTTCCCGCAGCGCCGCCGGGAGGATACATATAACCGATGCTCGGTGCCTGCTGCGCAGACGTGATTGCCGGCGCAAGCCCGATGCTCACGAATAACAACACAGCAAACAACGGTCGCATCGCGAGTCTCCGAAATCGAAACATGCCAGCCGTCACACCAATGCGTCGATCAGCTTTCCACCATCGGTGATGGGAACTGGACGCCCCAGCGGGCCGTAGTACGTGCGTGTGGGGTCGATTCCCATCAGCGTGTGGATTGTGAACAACAAGTCGTTCACGCTGATCGGTTCTGTTGTCGGTGCCGCAGCGTGCTTATCGGTGGCGCCAATTATTTGCCCCGGTTTGGTTCCACCGCCAGCGAAGATGACCGTCTGCGCCATCGACCAGTGGTCGCGTCCCGCCTGGGCATTGATTCGCGGCGTGCGGCCCATTTCGCCCATCATTACGACCAGTGTCTCGTCCAACAGGCCACGTTCTTCCAAGTCGGTCACCAACGCACTGAAGGCGCGGTCGGCATACGGAATGAGATCGGTCTGCAGGCTGGGGAAGCAATTGAAATGCACGTCCCAGCCGGGCGCATCGACACCAACGAACTGGCAGCCCGATTCGACCATTCGGCGGGCCAGCAGGGCGCATTGCCCGATCTGAGTCGAGCCGTATCGTTCCCGCACAGCGCGTGGTTCTGCATGAATGTCGAATGCCTTTTTTGCGGCAGGCGACGTGATCAACCGGTGCGCCTTTTCGTAGTATGTTGACATGACGTCGGCTCTGCCACGGCTGGCATTTCGTTCGAGCTTCTCGATGCCCGCCAGCAGTCTTTGCCGTGTGCTTAGCCTTTTCTGCGATAAACCCGCAATGGGCCTTAGGTCTTTGACCTCAAAATCCGGCTGTGTTGGGTCGGCTTCAATCACAAAGGGCGCGTGCTCGGCCCCGTAGAAACCGGGACCACCGCCCTGCATGGGATGCGGCAGATTGATGTAGGGCGGAATCTCACTTTTTGTGCCGAGTTCCCGCGAAACAATCGATCCAACCGACGGATAAAACGCGTTGTTCGGTACGGGGTTGTCGCCGTCGGCAAAATTGGGCCGCCGTCCGGTCATCACATAGTGGTATCCGGTTGAGTGCCCGTTGATGCGGTGGGAATGGCTGCGGAGAATGGTGTACTTGTCGGCCACTTTCGCGCACAACGGAAGTTGATCCGTGACTTGTGTGCCGGGCACGTTGGTGGCAATTGGAGAGAACGGGCCGCGAATTTCCGCTGGCGCAGCAGGTTTGGGGTCCCACATGTCCTGGTGCGGCGGTCCACCTTCCAGAAACAGAAAAATGCACGACTTGGCCTTCGCGGCATGTTTCGTTGCCGCCTTTGCTTGCAACTGCAGCAACTGAGGCAACGCCAGTCCACCCAACAGGCCGGTTGCTCCCAATTGCAGCGCATGCCTGCGGGAAACCCCATCGCAACTCTGCCGACGTCGTTGACCCATCTGAATTTTTAACATCGTTCATCCTCAAACGATTTGGAGCGATTACGCCCGTTGGCGGGCGTCTCAATGATTGTACACGAATTCCCGAGAGTTCAGCAGCGCCCATAACACATCTTCGGTTGCGGCGCGGCGATCAATGCCGTCTCCGGCAAACGCTTCGAGCATCAACGTTGTCTCCTCAGCCTTGGGATAGCGGCCAAGAGTGCTGAGGTACAACTCGTCGATAATTGAAGTCGGGGGAAGCTTTGTGCCAGCCAGTTGCCGCGCGCGTCCGCGACGATGCTGGATTTTCTGCATGATTTCCGGTGAGTTTAACAGGTGCAGCGCCTGGGCGATGCTCGGTTCGTTGCTGCGTTCGCACTCGCATACCGAAGCACGGACCGGCCGACCGAAGATGCGAAAGAAATACGACGGCATGCGGTTATCCCACACCTGCACCGCTCGATAACCTTGCGGCCAACCGTTG
>Ga0209402_10002414_pt1 | contig 18746 bp, 15 predicted proteins | sample ArcticOcean_MG_C_3_FD_187437 | JGI IMG/M metagenome (GOLD analysis project Ga0209402, IMG submission 187437) | Marine microbial communities from western Arctic Ocean - ArcticOcean_MG_CB8_126 (SPAdes) (version 2) | ecosystem: Environmental > Aquatic > Marine > Oceanic | place: Arctic Ocean... | reverse complement strand
AGCAAAGCAAGCTCGAACATACGCAATCACTCAAGAAATCTCTCATGCAAGACCTTTTAACCGGTAAAGTTAGGGTCCTATCTCAAAAAACTCTCTAATTTCCCCCTGGATGAGAAGCTGCACGAGCTTACGTACTTCAATCCCGCAGTTCTTTAGGTCCAGACAGTGCACCAAAAATACCGTCAAGTATGAATGCCAGGACACTGATAATAAACATGAGACTGAAAAAATATTTTCTTAGACACAAACAACCCAACAAGACAAAGGTTCCTGTACTTGGCTGCAAACCGCTGCAAATAAGTTACCTAACTTTTCCTCAGGAAATTTCACATAGCGTGATGGACGAGTTTTTAACGTAGGCGTAAATTCTAGCCATGCTTGGAACCGAAATCTGGCTAGTCGTTGCTATTGTCATAGTTGTTGTAATTATTATTGTTTGGGTAGTTTATTAAACCGTTGAGAAGTTACGTAGGCAGGTTACTAGCGTTTAACAACACTCTCTAGCGATGAAATAGGGGTATCCCCTCCATAAGGAGTAACAGTCGTTACACCCGTAACATTTAGAAAAAACGACGCGCTTAGACGGTAATTTTGGGTTTAGGTGCGGTTTCGGTAGGCCTCTCTATCGTAGGCGCGGTTTCGTTTGCAGTGTATATCAAGTGTTTCATGAATTCATTCTACCAAATCCCAAAACTTCTACAGTGAACTTTGGATAATTCACCAAGGCAATAGCATTCAATATGCCCTCCACCCAATCCAAACTCATTAGCACCCCATATGGCCAGAGCTAATGCAATAACGCAGTCGTCATGCTTGCCGTATCGTGCTTCATAACGTCTTCCAGTCCTTGTTATTTCATAGCCGAAGTTGTTTAACTCTGTAACTATTTCGTTATCGGGGTACGTGACTTCGGTCGACTGTATAGCCATGCGCAAGCCATTAATAAGCTTCTGCTTAGAATCTTGGGTGAACTTATAGCCTTCTATCCAGCGCCCGTACCTTTCTTTCTGCAATTGTTCAACGATAGGGTCACCTACTCCGGTACTGTCGATTACTACGGTTACTTCATGCTCCATACAATTGCTTTCAATAAAATCACGCTGAAAGTCCCAGTCCGCTTGAAATCGTTCAAAGAAACAGACCTGCCGGTTGTCATCTAACCCAACAACAACGGTGTAGTCGTAGCTCTTTGCTAAATCAATACCAAAGACTGCGGGTGGGTTTTCGGACATAGGACCAATACAGTTTCGTATATTTTCAAATCCAAAAGGATTACCGGCGTCGTCTTGGGCTTCAGCAAGGTAGAACAAAGGGTGATAAAAAACGAACCCGCATACCTACGCATAGCTTCCGTCATTCGTGCGCTGCTAACTTATTAAGTAGGGGTGAAGCGATAGAACGTGTCTCCCATTACCTTGGGCATAAAAATATCCAAGTAACCGTTGAGGCTTATGGACACTTAACAAAGGACGCCTTGAAAGGTATGAGTAATTTGTTATCAGACGTGATATCTGCGTAAATTACGCCAGTTACCATGAAAATAGAGAGAATCAACCCTGACTTTGAATGGACTAGATACCGAAATATAACGGCTGTTGAAGACGCTGCTTCGGTTAGTTTTCCGCAACGGTATAAAGCTCCTTACGCCTCCTCAACAGCTCATAGAAGGCTTTCTAAGGCTTATGCAGATAACGCAGTTTCTCCCTTAGCTCATGCGCATAAAGAAGCTGGTTTTGTTATTGCTCATTGGTTGGGGGACTACGGATTCCTTACGACTGAATTTAGAAATGAAAGTTCGGCAACGCCCTATGTACTATCAGCAAGTTCTGAAAAATCGGCGGGTGACATTCTAACCACCGGCAAAGGTGTCTTTGAATTTGACCAAGTGCGTAACCCTTTATTATTTGAACACTTCTTTAGTACTGCTGGTGAAGTTTGGTGGACCGTTCAGGTCTTAGACGCGCTACGAAATACTGAGCATGACGGTAAAATAGGTCTTAATCCAAAAGAAATAACTAGGCTTGCTTCCAAGTCTATAAATGTCACCATTCCTAATCCTGAAAGAGTATTAAATCCACGATTCCCGACAAGCGGTGGGGCAAGAGAATTCAACAATTCAGACTTTTTAGAACCGGACCGCTCCGCTGATACATGGACAATTAATTATCTAGATGTACTTAGCTTTGTATCAGATTTAATTAGAACCCGCCTAGAAGGCCGTGTTGATTTGGCTTTTGAGAATAGCCAATACCCAAATAACTTTGCTGACTCCCCAAGGGATAGAGAAGGAAGTTTACAGGGGACAAAAAGAGATAGTGCAGGGAACTTCCTAGAAACACGAAGCGATACGGATACCCATAAGGTTCAAGGAGTACTACAGCCGAAAGACTTAACAGCATTCATATGGCTACTACTTGCTGAAGATTTTGAAGAAATCCCCAACTTTGAATATGACAACTGCAACGGTTATGACGATAGAGAGATTGAAGACGCAGACGGTAGAACGCGAACGGTATTAGGTTGCGGCAACGTCTTAAAGCGTCCAAGGGTAAGAGCATGTTTACATTGCAACGCTATGGTTTCCGTTCATGATTTAGATTCAGAAGAATGTCCTAAGAACGGTTTACATTCTCACCGTAAACACCAACGCTCATGGTGTAGCTTGTCTTGTCGTTCAAGATTCCAGAAACGCCCATTAAGAGTCTAAATCCTGCCTAGTTTTTATATTATTTGCGCCAAATTTGCGCCAAATCAGTCTAAATAACTTTCGTATCTGGCCTATTCGTGCCTAGCAACAGCTACAATCCATAAAAATTAAACAAATATAACGTTTATTGAGTTCATTTTCTACTAGTTCATTACTCTGTCAAAGGTGGTAGTAGTTCATCAGGGTAGGTTTCGCCCACCTCATTTCTCATACGAAATGCAGTATATTCCTGTTCGCTATAGCCAAGTAGATCCTTGTAAGCCCACTCGTTGTGTTCGCCAAGCTTTGGGGGAGGCAGTCGGAGTTTGTTAGGTGTATTGGTCATTCGAAAGGTTAAACCTGCGTAACGATGAGTACCAATATTTTCCATGGTTTGTTCTTCGAAGAAGTTACGTTCATTTAAATGTGGGTCAGCTAGTGCTTCAATCCCATCGTGTGTTGGCGCTGCACATACACCTACAGATTGTAGTTTATGAAAAAGCTCTTCGTGTCCAAAGTTTTTTGTGCGGATTTTTATTTCGTTATCCAATGTTGAACGGTTACGTAATCGATTGACTGGCGAAGAGAATTTATGGTCTTGTACGAGGTTTACACCGTTTAGCACTTTACATAGAGCCGTAAATTCTTCGTCTGTTGCTATATCGATTGCTATCCAACGATCCTTTCCTTTGCATGGATAAACACCGTGAGGCGCATGCCATCGGTGTGAGTTGCCTTGGGGTGCTGTATCTTTTTTGTTTATTTCGTAATCAGCAAGAAATTCCCCGAGAATTGGGAGGAAGGATTCTGCCAAAGCCAATTCGATTAGTTGCCCTTCACCTGTTTGTTCTCGATGTCTTAGTGCCATGGACACTGCTAACGCTCCGTGAACTCCTGCAATAACGTCAGAGGCCAATGTTTCAGTTCCGATCTGTTCTGGTGAAGTGTCTGGATAGCCACGTATATGTGTATGTCCTAGCAATGCTTCTACATGCATTCCAAAGCCGCGGAAATCTCGATAGGGACCACTTAACCCAAAGGCTGGCATGCGTAGCATAATTAGCCTAGGGTTTATTTCTCTAATTTCTTCCCAGGTTAAGCCAGCTTTTTTTATCGTTGTGGGAACGTTGTTCTCTACAAAAACATCACTTTTTTCGAGTAGACGTAGAAAGGCTTCACGTCCTTTTGTTGACATTATGTCGCACGTCATTGACTTCTTGTTACGTGCTCCTGTGTTGAAACTGGGACTTCGATTCCATGGATCATCATGTGGTTCGAAACCGGGGTATGCATTAACAGTTACTCCCATTTCCGCTACTTGTCTAGCTTGTTTTGGTCCCATTCGAATGTCAGCTCCACGGGTCGAGGCTTGGATCCGATTAACAGGTTCTACGCGTATAACCTCAGCTCCCCATTCTCCAAGTAGTTGTGTCACATGGGTTCCAGCCCATACAACGGTTATCTCAGCAATACGAATACCTTCTAGCGGTAAACCAGAGTGTTTTTTTAATAATTGAGGAGTTTTTTTACGAGGAGCAAGACTTAAATTGTTATTTTCACCAAGCAATGGTGCAGCACGAATTTTTTCCTGTGGTGTTTTTGAAAATAACATGGGAAGCCGAGGTCCCTTGAAAGGTCCAATCTTTGGATGATCGATTGTTTCCCAAACCCCACGCTCATTGAAGTGCGGATCTTTAAACAAGTCCGCAGTCGTATTAAGTGCTCCGCATGGCAACTTTACGTTTTGTGCAGATTCTATTATTTCTTGTTTTGTGTGGGTTGTTAAATAGTTCTCATAACTAATTTCGATTTCGCTGTGAAGATTTTCGGATAGCGTTAGTGATCCATTGTGAACTTCGCTGTTCTCTAGCAAATCCGCTCTTCCTATAAGTTGCAATAATGCAGGAAGCCGAGGTCCTCCCCCATATATATTGATATATCCATCTTTGCACTGGCGTAAGCCTATCCCTGGACCTCGTGCAGTGCTTGTGTATCTTGCTCCAGGGACTCCAGCGTAAGAGGCTGCTGCAATTGTTGCTGTACGCCGATCTCGTGATCCTGACTGACATTCATAAATTGAAACATCTATCCAATCTCCAGCACTACCTTTTTCGACTTTCAATCGAGCTAACATTGCTGCGTATGCTGCCATGATACCTGCGTGATAATTTGCGAAATGTCCTGCGTTTTTAAGCGGCTCTCTGTTGGGATGTCCTGTTTGGATTAATGGTCCCCCAATTGCTTGCAAGGTAATTTCACTACCACGGTAGTTACGATATGGGCCAGATTGGCCAAACGGTGTTATTGATGTCATTACAAGTTGAGGGTTTAGTTGTTTTAAAGTTGCCCAGTCCCAACCCCACTCTTTAGTTTTCCCAGGCGGAAAATCTTCGATAAGAATATCGAGTTCTGGACTCCACTCTTTAATTTTTTTGGCTCCGCTTTTAGTACTCACATCTGTAACAAATGAGGATTTATTTGCGTTTAGATATAAATAAAGACCGGAAGATTCTATATCTTGTTGGTTATCAGGGAATGGTCCAAAGTTCCGTAGGGCAGTTCCTTTCGGAGGTTCTATCTTAATTGTTTCAGCCCCATATCCTGCAAGCAATCGAGCTGCATATGAACCTGCTACTTCATTAGTAACATCCAAAACGCGAATGCCCCGTAGGGGTCCTGACATACTGTCACTCCTAGACTTGCATTCTATACAGATTTCTTGAGTCTTTACAGAAATTTTGGTATTGATTGCAAGTGAACGTGTTTAAGCGTACCTTGCTGGCATGGTTAAATTTGAAGACATTTTTCATATAGGTATTATCGTTCCCAACATGGAAACTGGCATGGAAGAAATTTCAAGTCGATTTGGCGTTACTTGGCCACGCCCCCCTGGTCCAGCTGAGGTACTTGCACGGACTAAGGAAGGAACAGGACCGCTTGCATCGCGTTTTGTGTATTCAGCTGAAGGTCCCCCCTGGTTTGAACTCATTGAAGCAGTTCCAGGGACTGTTTGGGCAGCTCAAGCTTCTAACATTCATCATATGGGTGCATTTGTAGATGATATGGATGCTGAGATCGAGCGGTTAATTGCTGAGGGTAATGAGCTTGAGATGGAGACTGTTGATGAACAGGGTAATCGTGTGAGTGTTTCCTATATAAACAGTGACTTGAATGTACGCTTGGAGATCCTTCCAGCTGCAATGCGGGAAGGAATGATGACTATGTTGGGGAATAGTTAAGATAACTACCGAGGTATTTTGATTTCTAGTTATATATTCGAAGGGTGGCCTACTGACAATGACATCTAGCAATGGGCCGCTACGAAATTGTCGGATTATTGATCTGACAGATCGCCATGGAGTTCTTGGAACACGGCTACTTGCAGGTTTAGGAGCGGAAGCAATACGTTTAGAACCCCCTTGGTGGTGACCCTATGACTTGGATTCATTGGCGTATAAATTTCAGAAACACCTGCTTACCCTAGTGAACCAGCACCATTATTGGGAGAACATACAAAAATGATTTGTACGGAAATGTTTGGGTATAGCGAAGAAGAGTTTACGAAACTTTTAATTTCGAGAATCTTAGACTAAAAAACGATAAAAAAAGAGGTAGATATGGTAGCTTTTGGCGATTTTTCAGATTCTGATGTAACTGTTGAGTTAGATAACTATATTGCGCTTGTTGAATTTCATCGACCACCGCATAATTTTTTTGATGTTTCTTTGCTGAAAGGTATTGCTGATGCATTTCATGCACTTGATAAGGAGTCTGATTGTCGAGTGATAGTACTTGCATCTGAGGGAAAGTCATTTTGTGCTGGAGCTCAATTAGGTAACTATCAAAAACAGGATTCTTCTGATCAAGATTCAGCTGGGAAAACCGAAGATAACAAAGCTAAAAAAACTATCATAGGTCGTGATCATGTGTATGAGCAGGGGGTAAGGATGATGGAATGTGGTTTACCTGTTATAGCAGCTGTGCAAGGAGCCGCTATAGGAGGTGGGCTAGGAGTTGCTCTGTCGACTGATTTTCGTGTGGCAGCTCCAGAGGCAAGATTCAGTGCTAATTTCTCAAGGTTAGGTTTTCATCATGGATTTGGCTTAACAGTTACACTTCCTGCTTTGGTCGGAAGTCAAATGGCTGCGAACCTGCTTTATACAGGTAGAAGGGTTGGTGGAGAAGAAGCATTGCAATTGGGACTTTGTGACGATTTGGTCCCTGTTGAAGATCTTCGAAGTCGAGCTTTTGAGATGGCAAAAGAGATTGCAATTTCAGCTCCTTTATCTGTAAAAGCAATACGACGAACAATGAGGCAGGGACTTGTAGATAGATTTAGAATGGCAACTGACCATGAGCAAGTGGAGCAGGACTGGTTACGTCAGACGAATGACTTTTCTGAAGGAGTTCGAGCTATGTCTGAGCGTAGGACACCAGATTTTAAGGGTAATTAACTTGCTGCTCATCCCGTTCATTTTGTTCATCAGTTTGCGATTGTTGTAGTTGTGGTTCTATACGGGCTTGCTGTCCCCCACATGCGACCAGGCTCAGAGCTACTAATACCAGAATATAGGATGGGTTTTCCCAAAGTAGCTCTCTATGTTTTATTTGGTGGTGATAAAAAACGTTCAACTTTTTCCCGATGGTGAATAGCTTCAATTTTACGGATTGTGTGGGAAAAGCTGCGCATCACAAGGGACTCGGTCCGTGCACCATAGGTAGTAAATTCAACACCTTTTAAGAGATAACCTGTCGTCATACCTGTTGCTGCGAAGTAACAGTCATCGCTAGATACTAAGTCTTCTAACCTAATGATTTGCTGTAGGTCTAAGCCCTCTTCTTTGGCGAGCCTTCGGTCATCATCGTTTCGGGGCCACAAACGGCATTGCATATCCCCTTCTAGTGCCTTGATGGCGCATGCAGCAACAACCCCCTCAGGTGATCCTCCTATCCCCATAAGGATATCCACACCTGTTCCCTCCATAGCTGCAATCACAGCCCCTGCTACGTCACCATCCGTGATTGAAACAATGCGTGCACCAGTTTGTCTGATTTCCTTAACGATTTCTTCGTTCCGAGGGCGGTCTAAGAGTACTACAGCAACTTCTTCAATAGGGATTTCCTTTGCCTTGGCTACTTGTTCAAGGTTCCAGCGCACTGGTGCTGAAAGATCGATTTTTCCTTTGGCTTTCGGGCCCACAACAATTTTTTCCATATAGAAGATATCTTTTGGGTTATACATAGTATCTTTTGGTGCGACTGCAATAACACTTACTGCGTTCGGACGGCCTAAAGAAAAAAGTGTGGTGCCATCGATTGGATCAACAGCAACATCCACTGCAGGACCATTACCGGTTCCTATCTTTTCTCCATTAAATAGCATAGGAGCTTCATCTTTTTCTCCTTCGCCAATAACTACTATCCCATCCATATCAACCTGATTAAGCTTTGCGCGCATTGCATCAACAGCAGCACCATCAGCTGAATTTTTTTGTCCGCGACCCATCCAAGGTGCAGCACCTAGTGAAGCAGCTTCTGTTGCTTCGACAAGTTCCATTGCTATGTTGAGTTCACCTGTACTCATGTTTAACTCATTTCTTTTTTTATAATAGTTTTTTACGTGATAGCTTCAGGCGATTCTATCAAAGATCCTGTTCTTTTATAAGTCTTTATTTCAGAGAGGATGGCCAGAGATAAATTGTAAGCCACGAGCTAGAACTTCACCTGTGAAAACCGTAGCCATGCAAACGTATAGTAACCCTGTAGTACTTTGCATCGCACGAATTTGTGTTGTTTTAAAAGCAAATATCGCTAAAACAAGGGAAAATATAAGTCCTACACCAATACGGAAATAAAACATGGGGTTGTCAAGCAATCCAGATCCAATTGCTGTGAGGGGTGTAGTTCTTTCAGGAATTACTGCATTAACCACAAAGAAGAGCGTTTGTAGGCCAATTGCTGATATTAGAATTAATGTAAGTTCTCGGAGGGGTCGTGGAGGTAACGATCCTTCGGTAAGATACCAATGCCCCCAGATCATTGAAGTCGATACTGCACCCATAACAAGTGTTCCTGTTAGTAGAGCTGCAAAACCGCCTAAGTAGAACCAAACAGGAGGGTTTAACATTGCCGCTAGTGCTACTACAACGATTAGTCCTCCTATTGCTCCGCCAATTGCGGCGATTCTTCCAATGGGATCCCATCCCATAAAAACTCCAAAGGCATATACGGAGGCAGCTGCCAAAACGGCAAGCAATCCATGCTGTATCGTCCTTAACCAACCTTGGTTGATCAGGTAGCCGTCTATATTGTCAGTCCATGAAATACTTGTTGCGGTCCAATAGGTTAAGCCTGCCATAACCGCTATTAGTAGTGCCATCGTTAAAACAAATCCTCTAGTTACTTCTCCTCGTAAGTCTGAATAAAGAGTTATCCAAAGACTGCCGATTGTCAGTTCTATTAGGAGAATAAGCAAAGTGTGGGGTAGTGCTTCAGCGCTCACAACTTGAGTTTAAATGAAGACACTCCAGTGCGCCTTTATGTTCCCTGTTTATTGAGTTTCATTAATTTATTGCTCGAGCTGGTGAACTAACTTTCTAATCTGGAAGGAGTCAGTAAACGATAAAAAATACAGTTCACCAGCTCTATCTTCTGCTAAAGAAACTATTCCTCGACCTTTTTCTCGTAAAACAACAGGTAGAATGGGAGTGTTAGTAGATAAATTTTTAGTTGGAAATGCCCAGATTTTTCCACACCAATCTGCAAAAACGTACCAACCTTTCAATTCTTGTATCGCATCACCTCTGTAAATGTAACCTCCAGTCACTGCACATCCTTTCGAATGGTCATATTCATAAATGGGTAATATTAGCTTTTCTGTTACGCAGTTTAATTCTGGATTAAAGCACAAGCTACCTTCCATGGTATTCCAACCATAGTTTTTCCCTTGCTGAACGATATTAATTTCCTCTATCCGGTTTTGGCCGACATCACCTACCCAGAGATTTCCTTTTGCGTCGAAATTCATTCTCCAAGGGTTGCGTAGACCCCAAGCCCAGATTTCGGGTAGTCCATTAAGGCCATCGGCAAACGGATTACTTTTTGGAATTCTGTAATCGCCTGAATTACTTACATCTAATCGGGAAATAGTTCCAAGTAAGCTCCATATATCTTGTCCGTTATTATGTGGATCTCCACTTGCCCCTCCGTCGCCTATACCTAGAAAGAGGTGGCCATCAGGACCAAAAAGAAGAGTACCTCCATTGTGATTCGGGTATGGCTGGGGAATTGACAGTAATATTTTTTCGCTAGTTTCATCAACTAAAAAATCTGCACCTACACCTGTTGTTTTTAACCTTGCTAAGACTGTACGGCTTGGATTATTAGCAGGGCTGTAGTAGGTATAGATAATTCCTGAGTCTTCGAAATCAGGAGCAAATGCTAAAGAAAGTAAGCCTTCTTCATTCCATGCTGAGCCTTCTTTAGGTTTTGTACGATTTATTTGGTCATGTGCAGTATAAACTTCAGTCCAAGGACCATTTTTAGGAAATGTGATTAACTGGCCACCTTGTAAAATAAGAAGCATCCATCCTGAGTTGTTAGGGATTTCAAATAGTGCCAAGGGTCTAGGGAATTCCGGCAGTCCCGGAAAGGCTTCAGTGAATTGAAGCCCATCAAAATGGAGCACATCACCTGTTGCTGCATCACCTGTTGCTGCATCACCTGTTGCTGCATCACCTGATTCCTGTAGTACCCTGACTATTGCAATTTCCTTACTTGTTTTGTTACATGATGCTGTAATCATAAGAATAAAAATTAGCCAGGAAAGTACGAAATATAAGTATGTTTTTCTCATACTTTTAATGTTTGCGCAGCGCTTTCAAGTGATGCAGCGACATCTGCTTTAAATCCATACTTTCGTAGTAGGATTCCAAATGCACTTAGGAAAAAGAGGACATTGTTTGGAGTAGATGATTCTCCCATTAGGCCAATCCGCCAAATTTTTCCCTTTAGAACTCCGAGTCCACCAGCTATTTCAGTTGAAAAATTCGACAAAAGCTCAGATTTAATTAATTCTCCATCAATGCCTTCAGGAATACGTACTGTAGTTAATACAGATAAGCGAACAGACTTTTCTGCATGAAGTACCAGTCCAAGCGCTTCTAATCCATTTTGTAGTGCCCTTCCATTGCGTTCATGCCGCTTCCACCTATTCTCCAATCCTTCATTAAGAGTTATAGCTAGTGCACGGTGTAATGCATAAAGCATTGATATTGGAGATGTATGATGATAAGCACGTCGATTATCCCAATATGCCTCCAGCTTTTGTAAATCTAGATACCATGTATTAGGCAAAGTTTTCCGTGAGGATAATGCACCGACTGCTTTTTCCGAAAGAGTGATTGGTGATGCACCTGGTGGTGCTGATAGACACTTTTGTGTACCGGAGTAGAGAATATCTGCCTCCCATTTATCTGCTTGAACAGGTATTCCACCAAGTGAAGTTACGCAATCAATCAGGAGTAGTGCGTCTAGTTCCTTTGCAATTTCTGAGATTTGTTCAATTGGTTGTTGGACACCAGTTGAGGTTTCAGCATGAACGATTGCGATTAGTTTAATTGGCTGTGTTTTCTTCGCAGCAGCTCTTATAGCTTCTGGTTCTATAGCTGAGCCCCACTCAGCATCTACCTGGATAACTTCTGCCCCAGTCCTTTCTGCCATTTCTACGATTCGGTTACCGAAATATCCGCATGTTCCTATAATGGCTCGGTCTCCAGGCTCGAGCATATTCATAACGGCAGCTTCCATCCCGCTTGTACCGGTTCCTGGTGTGGCTAATGTAAACCGATTGTTTGTTTGAAATACTTCGCGAATCATATTTTTGCATTCGTCCATTAATCGCAAAAAATCCGGATCTAGGTGACCAATTAGCGGCATTGCCATCGCAGCTAATACGCTTGGGTGTGCACCACTGGGCCCAGGTCCCATTAGTAATCGAGGATTAGGTTCAAAAAATTCTATTTTTTTATCGGTGTTCATACAATCATCCTAAGGAAAAAGTTATAACAAGCGACCAAATAGGTCATAGTCTCCGCTATCTTCAATTTTTACTTTTGCTCTACTATTGATTTCTGCCTGACCTTGTGCAAATACAAGACCATCCACCTCAGGAGCTTCTCGATAAGTGCGACCTATAGATATTGGATTTTTATTATCATCTTCGCCAGTACCTTCAATAAGCATTGTCATAGTTTTACCTACGAATCGTGAAGCCCTTTTTCTTGAAATTTTTTGCTGAAGTGACATAACAACATCTCTTCTTTCATTTTTTATCGAATCTTCAACCTGATCATCATATTCACCAGCAGGAGTCCATTTTTGTTGGGAGTATGTAAATACTCCTACATGGTCAAACATGATTTCTTCCAGAAATTCTAATAATTCCAAGATGTCATCTTCTGTTTCACCTGGAAAGCCGACAATTAGGGATGTACGCAGTGTGATTTCTGGAATTGCTTCCCTTAAATTTGCAATCATTTGACGTGTTTTTGAACTTTTCCATGGCCGTCGCATTTTCCTTAACATATTTTCGGACCCATGCTGGAGGGGTACATCAAGATAGGGTACGACGTTTGGAATTGTTGCCATCGCTTCAATTAATGCCGGCCGTACACGACTTGGGTATGCGTACATTAATCTAAGCCATGTATCCGGACCGACTTCTTGCGCCAAAACCTTTAATAGCTCAGGCAATCCGTTTTTAATACCTAGATCTTCACCCCATGCTGTACTGTCTTGGGCTACCAATACTAATTCCTTAGCTCCTGAATCGACAAGCCTGTTTGCTTCATTAACTAATCGCCCTACCGAAGAAGATTTTAGAGGTCCTTTTATTTTTGGAATAACACAAAAAGTACAGGGCGCATCACAGCCATCAGAGATTTTTAAATATGCGCTCGGCCCTTTCAATTTTACGACACTTTTTGGAATATCATAGATAGGGACATTGCCAACACCAAGTGTTTTGGCTACCTGCTCCCATTCACCAACTCCAAAAATATGATCTATAAGTGGTTCTGATATTTGAACTTCTTCTGCAGCAATTTGGGTTAGGCAGCCTGCTACAACTAGTTTTTGATTTGCCTGTTTTGTTTTTGCTAATTCATGAACAGTTTCTAAGGATTGATCTTTACTTTGTTCAATAAACCCACAGGTGTTGACAATTATTGAATCTGCATCTTGTACTTTTTCTGTTGGCTGTAAACCACCATTATTCAGTAGGCGTTCAAGATGCAGACTGTCAACATCGTTTTTTGGGCATCCAAGTGTTATGAGGTGATAAGTTGGTTTTTTGTTCATGGACCTGTGCTTGTCATAATAGTTATAGTTCTTCCGGCAGGTAATTCTATGCCGGCTGGTGGTGATTGGTCGAATACGACTCCATCTGGATAGTATGAATTGTGATCATACATCGTTGTGGCTACGAAGCCGGCCTCTTCTATAGCAGCATAAGCTATTGAGGCATCTTGTCCGATTACATCAGGAATAATCCCCTTGCTTACCTTGATCGTGATTGTTGATATTGTGGTTTTTGTTGTTGGGCTATTATCTGCTGAGATTACATTAGGTTGGTAATTTCCTAGATCAGATCCTGTGTTCTCCCGGACTACTACGTATATTCCTACCCCCACAATGATCAAGAGCAAAGATGTAAGAATAAGTCGCCCAAAAAGATTTTTTAGGAGGTTTTCTTTGCCTATATGTCTACGTAAAATAACGTTTGCTCCGGCGTTTGTGATGGTGGCTAGAGGGTTGGTTTGTTCATTTCCACCAATGATTTTCGGAGTACCCGACCTTTTCCATTTACTCAAAGGATTAGCCAAAGAGTGTCGTGGTAATTTTTGTTCACCAATAATTTTTGACTGAGAAAGTTCCATATCTTTTGATTGCGGGAAGAGGGCCAGAAGTGTTTGTGGATTTAATCCTAGGAATTGGGAATAAGATCTAAGAAAGCCTTTTGCAAAAACAGGCGCTGGAATTTTGTTAAAGTCCTCTCGTTCAAGGGCTTGTAGGAAACGTCCTGAAATCCGTGTTCCTTGTTCAGCTTCTTCTATAGTTAAATTACGAGAAAGGCGTGCACGTGTGAGTTGTTCGCCAATCCCATAGTCCATCATCTTCTAGCCTGCAAAATTGATTGAATTTGAGTAATAGCCGAAGTTCTCACAAAGCTGTCCTAATTATTGTATCCATCGTCGAGTTCGTATTTTTTTATTTCTGCTATGAGGCCTTCAATATCTCCTTCTGTAGGTTCCAAGATGGGTAATCGTGGTTTTCCTATAGGCTTTCCCAAGTGCCGCATAATTCCTCTGATTGTGCTTGGATTACCGTACTTAAAGCATGTATCTGTAAGTGGTACAAGTCGGCGGTGTATTGCGGCAGCACCTTCAATATCTCCAGATAGTACTTTGTTTAGCATTTCTTTTTGTTGTTTTGCTACCAAATGGCCTGTTACGCTTATTGCTCCCCATGCACCCATACACCATAGGTGGAAATTGTCATTGTCGTTGCCGCTCCAAATTTTAAAAGAGGGTACCAGTTCTATTAATTTAGCAGTGCTGTTAAGGTCACCATTTGCTTCTTTATTACCAATAATATTTGCTGTTTTGGCTAAACGCACGAGTGTTTCAACTGTGAGATTTGTCCCCGTTCTGGAGGGAACGTTATATACAATGATAGGAAGTGCTGAAGCCTGTGCAATTTGTTCGAAATGTACAATGATTCCATCTTGGGATGGTCGTAAATAATATGGTGTAACTGCTAAAATAGCGTCTACGCCAGCGGTTTCAGCCTGTTTTGCCAATTCGACGGACTGTTTAGTGTTATTAGTTCCGGCACCTGCAATAACTGTGGCATTTTCTCCGAGCTCGTCTTTAATTTCTTCCCAAAGCCGATATTTTTCATCGGTGCTTAGAAGAGGTGCTTCACCTGTTGTCCCTGTTACAACAACTCCATCGTTTCCTGCAGCTATTAGTGTTCGTGCTAGTGCTCGTGCACCTGTATAGTCGACTTCACCATCATTTGTATACGGTGTCACCATTGCAGTTAAAAATCGTCCTAAGTTACCCATTGTTACCTCCATATGCGAACTTTAAGTTTAGCGTGCTTGTTCCTGAAATGCTCAAAAGCATGCTTATGTTTCGGTATCGTTGCATAGTGCACTAAATATGGAAATTAAAAAGACCCTTGATACGCCCGTGAATTCTTATGGGGTTCTTGCTATTCAACAGCTACAGCAAGCTGTGAATAGTGGGGTTGTTGTTGTTCCTGAAGAAGAACCTATACCGGTCGGTTCCTATCAGCCAGCTAGCATTGACTTGCGTTTGGGAAATGTTGCATATCGTTTGAGGAGTAGTTTTCTTCCTGGGCCTGCAAATGAGGTGGTGACCAAATTACACGACCATGTTATTGATGTGGTTCCCTTAGATGGTAAACAGGGTGCAGTTCTTGAGACGAATCGACCATATTTAATACCATTAATCGAAGGACTTCGACTTCCTGAAGGTGTTAAGGCTCGTGCGAATCCAAAGAGTAGTACTGGCCGTTTAGATATCTTTACTCGTATCATCACCGATTTTTCTTCTCGGTTTGATGAAATCCGCCCAGGTTATACCGGTCCTTTGTTTGTGGAAGTGATTAGCCGTTCTTTTACAGTGCGCCTACGAAAAGGTCTCACCTTGAATCAGGTGCGACTTATTGTAGAAGATCCAAAAGTTCGAGGCTTAGAATTGTCTGGAGAGACTAGTGTGAGAGCTTCTGAGCTACATAGTTCCGTAAATACTGCCGTAATTTTCGATAACAACTTACCGTTATCTGTTCAGCAGATTGAGAATTTGGGCGGAGCTTTTCTACGTGTAGATCTTGCTGGCTCTAGTGCAGAAACAGGAGGGGAACCTGATGAGGTAGTGGGATATCGAGCTCGTAGAGGTAGTGGACTAGTTGACCTTACTGATCCGGAACGGAATGATCCCTCGGATTTTTGGGAACCTCTTTGGCGTGATAAGGGACGGCTTATTCTTGAACCTGAAGAATTTTATTTACTGCGTTCACAAGAACATGTTCGGATACCAGCTTCCGTTGCCGGAGAGCTCGTTGCTTATGACCCTGCGAGTGGTGAATTAAGGACACATTATGCAGGTTTTTTTGATCCTGGCTTCGGCGAATTTGAGGAAGAACATCCTCCTGGGTCCTGTGCTGTTCTTGAGGTACGGGCACACGATGTTCCTTTTTTGATTGAGAATGGTCAGCAAGTAGGAAAACTCACATTCGAGCCCATGATTGAACATCCTGTACAGCTTTATGGTTCAGGGGAAATGAATTCAAATTATCAAGGGCAACCACGTATGCTTAGTAAGTATTTTCGGACATTCCGCGGTAGACAGATGCCTTTATTGTTCCACTAGGCCTTAGTGGTATAGAAACTCGGGCGCATCTAGGTCAATTGCTGGTATATCATCCTTTTCACGCCAATAATCTTGTGTGTGTTGCCACTCTGGTTTGTCTCCTCGCTTGGGGAGTAGAGGCAATGCACGTGTAAGGTAGTTAGGGTTGAAATTTTCAGGATCAATCCATGGCAATAATTCCATATTTTTATCTTCAGGTCTTAATGTGACGTCGACTTTTCCGAGATCATTTTTATTCATATGTTTGAGTAAGCGACATACAAAATCTGCCAAAAGATCTGCCCTTAACGTCCAACTGGCCCGAAAGTACCCAAATACCCACAGTAAATTTGGTACACCAGTAAACATCATCCCCCGATAGGTGACTGTTTTTGAAAAATCAATGGCTTCATCGTCAATTTTAAAATCTATATCCCCAAGCACGTTCATATTGAAGCCTGTTGCAGTGACGATAATTTCTGCCTCGAGCTCTTTTCCAGATTTTAAAAGGAGACCTTTTTCCGTAAATTTTTCTATCTCGTCAGTAATAATAGATGCTTGTCCAGAATTTATTGCCTGAAAGAAGTCTCCATCGGGAATAAAGGCGATGCGTTGACGCCACGGTCTATAGTCAGGGGTGAAATGAGTATCTATATCGTAGTCCGGTCCTAGGATGGCACGGACACCGGCAAGAAGTTCTTTCCTAACTTTTTCTGGTTCTTCGCGTGCCATTTTGGTGAAAATAGCCTGGTCTCTTATAATCTGGCGTCTAACGATTTCATGTATCCAGGCTTCATCTACTTCGAGTTCTCGTAATGTTTCAGCAAGGTCATTACGATTAGCGCCAGGAGTGTAGTAGGTAGGAGTGCGTTGCACGACCGTAACATGTTTGCAATCATCAGCGATTGCAGGAACGAGAGTTGCTGCTGATGTTCCTGACCCAATCACAAGAACATTTTTATTTTTGTATTCTAAATTTTCAGGCCAAGATTCAGTGTGTACAATTTCTCCTTCGTATCGGTCCATTCCTTCCCAGTCTGGTGTATATCCTTCGGAATGACGATAGTAGCCTTGGCACATCCAGAGGAAATTTGTCTTAAATCTCTTTATGTTACCTGTGTCAGTTTGTGTGGCTTCGATCGTCCAGTGATTATTTTCATTTGACCAGTTTGCTGACGTGATTCGGTGGTTATATCGGATATGTTTCGCAAGATCGTTTTCTTCGATTACTTCACCCATGTATTTAAGAATTTCTTCTGCTGTTGCAATAGGTGGCCCGCTCCATGGTTTAAACCGATAGCCAAAGGTATGAAGATCACTGTCTGAACGAATACCAGGGTACCGATGGGACCACCATGTTCCCCCAAAGTTCTCTAGCCCTTCGAGAACAACAAAGCTGGTTTCAGGGAGTTGCTGTGTTAAGTGGTAAGCGCCACCTACTCCAGAAATACCTGCGCCAACTATAAGTACATCAAACTCTTCGGTTACGGGTGACTCTATTGTGGTTGTCTCTTCGGTGGTTGTCATGCTTTATCCATCTTTATCCATCTTTATCTAACAATTTTATGTCACAGGCTTACTCGACCAACTTAACTGTACAAGTATTTGAGAATTAAGTTATTTGAACAGGGAATGTTTTTCGGCCCCACAAGAAGAATGGTTTAATTCTTTCTCCCGGATTTACGAATGCTAGATTCGGAAAGTGATGTACGAGTGCTTGTAAAGCTACACGTGCTTCGAGCCTTGCCAAAGGGGCCCCTAAGCAAAAATGTACTCCTAATCCAAAGGCTAGGTGTCTCCCTTTTCGTTCATCTAAAGAGAAACTATTGGGATCGTTAAATGCTCTGGGATCTCTATTCCCTGCAGCATAGTGAAGGAGAACTTTTGCATTTTTCGGGATAATTTTTCCATGAAGCTCTACATCTCTAGTTGTGGTTCTAAACAGACCAAGGACCGGGGGATCAAAACGTAGACTTTCCTCGACTGCTCTATCAACTAACGTTGGGTTGTCTACTAAGGACTGCCACAATTTTGGATTTTCAAGCATACGCCAGACAGCGTTGGTGATTAGAGATGTTGTGGTTTCATTCCCTCCCACTAGCAGTTGATTCACAACACCAAGAATTTCTTGATCAGTCAAGCCTTTATTCTCTACTTTTGCGGCTACCAGTTTGCTAATAAGGTCTGTAGGTTCTTTCTCAGAATTGAGTCGACGTTCAGAGATTTGTTTGAGTAAGTATTGCGCCATTTTTTGCAACGTTTCTTGATAAGAAGTTGGATCTTCTGCTCCCATGGCTTCTACTGAAGCATCCGACCACTTCTTTATTAAATGTAGGTCTTGTTCGGGCACTCCTAAAATATTTGCAATCACGATAACTGGCAGGGGGAATGCATACTCATCATGTAAGTCCCACGATGTTGGATCGTCAATTTCCTCTAACAGATTACTTGCAAGACCTTCTATTTGTGGAGCGATAAGCGCAACGCTTTGAGGAGTAAAAGCTTTCTGTACTAAACGTCGGAAGAATGTATGCTGCGGGGGATCCGATAACATTCCGGCAGGCATTGAATATTTAGGGCCTTGGCCAAACTCACTGGAAAAAGTTTTAATATCCTGTAAG
>Ga0209402_10002409_pt1 | contig 18767 bp, 19 predicted proteins | sample ArcticOcean_MG_C_3_FD_187437 | JGI IMG/M metagenome (GOLD analysis project Ga0209402, IMG submission 187437) | Marine microbial communities from western Arctic Ocean - ArcticOcean_MG_CB8_126 (SPAdes) (version 2) | ecosystem: Environmental > Aquatic > Marine > Oceanic | place: Arctic Ocean... | reverse complement strand
AAAAAATCTCCAGTTAAGAAAGTAGATACTAAAGAAAATCCTGAAAAGGCGACAACATCAAAGAAGGAACCTTCTAAGAAAACAGCAGCTAAGAAAACATAATGCGATTATTCAGCATACCAAATAGGTGGTATGAAAAGGTCATCTGAACTTCTTTGAATTATAGGAAGAGTAAGTACACTATTTTGGTTAGTTCCAATAGTTACATATCCGCTACTTACCGGCGATGGAACATAATCATCATTTGTTTGACTTATTACTAATTCTAAAGCATTTCCTGCAGGTATTACAACATCCATAGCAAATAGTTGCATTTTAGCATTAACCGTTCCTGTAACTGTACAAGGCTGCCCACATTCTCTTCCACCTTGATAATATCTAAGATCCATAACGCCGTGTCCAAGGTGTATCCCTCCAGCAAGAGATAGCTCAACATAGAGGTGACCTGAGGTTTGACCAGGTGGAATAGTAACTTCTACATGGAAAGTAGGCATTCCTGAAATTCTTGTTTCATTCTCAAATATCTCGGTTTCAAGAGTTAATGTTCCCGTTGGGCCTATTAATCCTGAACCTGAAGTAACCGTAAGTCCTTCATTAATTGCTAATTGTAAGAATTCACGGTCATTTGAGGGCCATGTTTCTTCAACTCTCCAGCTTCCTAGATTATCTTGCATCTCTACATGTAATGCCGGTTTTAGATTTCCTTCATATAGGTAATAATTAAACCATTCTAACAAATCTTGAGCCCAGTCATATCTTACGGACTGAGGATAAGCTTCAGCCCCCCTTCCAGCCGACATTCCATTTTGATCACCGGGCCTGTCAGGATAGTGATGGCCCCATTGACCAAATAATCCCTTAATTTCGAACCCAGCAGTTTGTAGCTCTTTGTAAGCGGGGAAAGCCATGTGCGGATCCACATTCCAATCTTGCATTCCGTGTATAAAGTATATTGAACCATTATAATTCTGCATGGCCCTTTCTAGAAAGTGTCTATCAGTCCAATAAGTATTACCTACGTAATTTACTTCATCTCCTGCTAAGTATGCACCAGGTCCATTGGCATAGCCTTCAGCATATCCTTTACAGGCAGTTTGCCAATCTTCACTATCACCATCCCATCCAAATGAACCATAAACACCATTATGCATTCCTAACCCTCTTGCCTCCATCGATCCATTTCTCCACATTAGGTCATGAACACCAATAAGTCCTGAAATTGGGATAATTGTTTTTAAATGTGGATTCCCAAACATTGCAGCTTGCCAAGGGGTGCTTCCATCGTACGATTTCCCTATAATTCCAACATTGCCATTACTCCATTCCTGTGTTCCTAACCAAGTAACTGCAGCATCAATTCCCATTTGTTCACTTAAACCCATAAAATCCATACAATGATTTGACATGCCAGTTCCAAAAACAGATACTTGAGCAACTGCATAACCATGAGGGACCATATTTTCAATTAAGAATTTCCCGAGACGGTTTGCAGGTGTTAGAGCATCTACATCACCATCATCATAGTAAGGTCCAACATCAGCAATAACTGGTATTTTAGTTCCATTAGGAACATTTGGTAACCATAATCCTAAGTGTATTTTACAATCATCAGTAATAGTACATCCTAATTCACTTGAAGGCAAATCGACTTCCACGAAAATACTTTCAGGCCCTGTTATTTCATATTCGCCTTTTTCAAGAGTATAACTGTAAGATTCAGTTGTATTGAATGGTTGATTCACCCTTTCCCATACAGGAACTAGTCCGTTTCTTGATATTATGTCATCTATACTATCCTCATTATCTTCAGTAAGATAAAGCAATACAGATGACAAAAGCAGTATCGCTACAGTAATTCCTGCAAATATCCGTTGTTCCATAGATGATTATTTACGGCCTTGATATAGAGTTTCACTGTAAAATTATTTACTCTCCATCAATTATTTTTGCTATTTTTGGTAATCTTAAATAACCTTGATGGAAAAGCGCTCCGGAGACTGCAAAAAAGGCTATAATACTAGCAATTATTATTGCAAAATCATGCAATCCATAATGTACATGCTCAAGTGCACTTGCATACAAATATTGTAAGAAAAGATAAAGAAATGCGAGTCTACCGGTAACGCGAATTCCATTATCATTTCTTATTGCATAAGCAATCCACATTCCAGCTCCGCCAAGGAATACAACAGTACCAAGACCGAATAAAGTAATAATTAAAAAATCTCCAATACTCATATCTGAATATCGACTTTCGGTTATCAACAATTTCCAAAATTCAATAGTTCCCCCAAAGAATAATCCATATCCTGCCGAATAGTAAGGGGCTGCATGTTCATCCTTGAATGTCTTTAGATTAACTCCTATAAACATAAACATCATTATGATGAATGGAGTAACTAAAATCATCGAAGCATAAGCAACATCAGTATACAAATCAGCCCCACTCAAAAGTATTATTACTTCAGCAATACTACCTAAAACAACTCCAATTCCGCTTGCTAAGTAGAGTTTACGTTCCATAAGCCTATCTTCTAGACCTTTTATTATGTAAAAAAAGAGTAGCATTGCAGGTATGATGTACATCAACATGCCGATTACATTTGCCTGAAATATGACTGAATCCATGTTTATTTTTTACGATGCCAACTAGTCATTATAACTAGTGATAAAATAGCAAAGCTAAAGTTGAAGCCAGGTACTTTTTTATCTTGTATTTCGGTCACTGGAGATATTAGATATTCTCTTAGCGTGATTGAATTTATGTGAACCTCATATAATGGTCGATCAGGCCCTCCCTGAGCTCTTGGCATACTACCATCGCCATCTACATCATTTGTTGTAGGAACTCCTGCTGCAGCTTGTACTAATTCTAAACCTTCTCTAACTACTCCAAATACAGCATAACCTGGATCTCCATCCAATGTTCTATTTCCATTATCTAATCCATGTTGTGGGGTATCACAGATATAAAATTGGCTTGATGCGGAATCTGGATCAGTTCCTCTGGCCATTCCAATCGCCCCATTAATATGAGTTAAATTCTCATTTATCTCTAATGGAATTGTATTATCAGAGCCTCCGTCTCCACATGTAGGATTAGTTCCAGGATAAGCTATGATTTCAGTACATGTGGGGTCGCCACTTTGTATTACAAAATCATTAATAATCCTATGAAAGAAAATACCATCGTAGAAACCTTGTTCAGAAAGGTTCACGAAATTTTCTACAGTAATTGGAGCCCAATTCAAAAATAATTCTAATACAATTTCACCTTGAAAGTCATTTCCTCCTCCGGTTCCTGCCTCGTATGTCAAATTGATAACTACGATTGGATTTCCAACGAATGATTCTTCCATTGGGCTTGCTTCAGCCTCAGCAGTAGGCGTGAAAAGCATCATTGCTAATAGAATAATTAATATTCTCACATAATGCCTATTTTTGGCTTCTTTATACGATTATAGTATAGAGGAAGCCTTAAATCCACGTCAAATTAAGAAGAGTATGGATATTAAGGTAACTGAAATGGCAAAATCGAGATTAGATAACATGGGAGTCTCGGATGAGGTATTTTTACGAATAGGTGTTAAATCAGGAGGATGTTCAGGGAATACATATGATGCGCTTTTAGATGATAACATGCAGGAATTTGATGATGTTTATTACACAGATGATAAGCTCCGTATTGTTTCAGACAAAATAAGTTCGGTTCATTTGGATGGACTTACAATTGATTTTTCAAATGATTTGATAGAACCGGGATTTAGACTTACAAATGCAAATGCACAAGGATCATGTGGTTGTGGTTCTAGTTTTAGTACTGAACCCAAAGTAAACACTGAAACCAGCTTCTCGGTATAATAATGGTCATAAGTCCAATTTCAATATTAGGCGGCGAGTCAGTTTATTGCATCAATGAGGCTCAAATGCGTGATGCTCAGAGGTTAGCCAAAGAGGATCCGGAATCTTCAGACAAGATACAATCTCAACTTAAAGAAATAGAGAATGCATTATCTCGTAATGAAAGAGCTGCATTGGCCTTTACAATAATAGAAAATCTTCGTGAAAATCGAGAAAAATAGTTATGGAAGAACCTATCAATGTACTCGGAAGTACACTGGAACCGTGCTCAGTAGATCCAATGACTGGTTGGTTTAGAGACGGTTGTTGTAATACCGATAATAGTGATTTTGGGCGACATACAGTTTGTGTAGTAATGACTGATGTTTTTCTCGCATTTTCTAAAGGTGCTGGAAATGATTTGAGTACTTCAAATTCAGGTTTTCCTGGTTTGAAAGAAGGAGACCGTTGGTGTCTTTGTTTATCACGTTGGGTTGAAGCTTACGATGCCGGAATGGCACCTCATGTAGTTTTGGAAGCAACACATGAATCTGCATTAGATATGGTTACATTAGAAAAATTTAAAGAATATGCATTCAAATCAGAATGATTATTTATGTAATTCTTTACGAGGATCTTCATCAGTTCCCCATTTAATTATAAAATCTTTAGTTTTTTCGTACATTTCTTCGAAAGAGTCCCAAACATATAGTGTTGGTTGATATTTGGTAACATCATAAAATCGTGTTTCCATTTCCTCAAAATCAGGTGTGCGATATTCAATTTTAGAATTACATACACAGGCTTCATCGTTTCCACATCCTTCACCATTAGTACATGCATGTTCCATTTCTCCAAAAGACGATAATAAGCCAGGTCCAACAGCCTTTACTTGTCCTTGTTCACGACATGCTCCAAATTCTAACACGAACCAATAGATAGTACCTAAACGTTTGATTGCAGCTTCGCTTTTTGTTTTAATATCAGCTTCACCAAATAGAATATTTAATTCAGCCCATTCGGGAACACCTAGCATTGCAGTATGCCCTACTAATTCATGTACAACATCAGGTTCGGGCGTGTAGAATGGTCTCGATGAATGTCTAATATATTGTGTTGATAGAAATACTTTATTCGCTAGGGCAGTATGGAATGTTTTAGGATGAACAAGCCCACCAACAGGTTCTTGTCTAAAACCAGTCATACTCTGTAACGTTTCACTTACTTCTTGTAATTGTGGTATTCTGTCATTTGGTAAGCCTAATTTTTTAGCATTATCTAAATATGGTTTACAAGCATATTTTTGGTGTACTGGGGCTATTCTTTCCATTATAGCTGCCCAAACAGCATCTTCATCTTCTGAATAAGGAGCATGAGGGATTTTAGTATTTCTTCGTTCTTCCATACTCATATCGTTCCATTCCATCGCAATCTTTGCAATTTCATTTCTTCTTGAACGATATCCTTCATCCTTGAAACCGGGATGGTCTGGATCAAGTTCCACAAAGATATTTCCTCCAACTATTTTTACAGCTGAGTTTGCTTCATCTGTTTCTTCATTTACACCTTCAGTTGGTCCATGCATCGAGTATCACTAAAAGGGTAATTACAGGACATAATAAATGCATTGTCACGGTAAAACTATTTATGCCCTCTAAATAACTTAAGAATATGGATATAGAACAGGAAGACCGGACATTGAAGGTAATCATGTTTTTATCAGTAATTGGTTTGATTGATTCTATTTATTTAACATACTTACATCATCTTGTTGCAGATGGTGGAGGTTGTCCTACACAGAATCTTCCTGGTTTAGATTGTGGAGTAGTATTATCCAGTGCACAGTCAGAGTTATTTGGTATTTCTGTAGCTTTATTTGGCATTCTTGGATTTCTTACATTTTTTGGATTAGCGTTAGATCGTTTTCTTAATATGGATTTAGATCGGACATATTACAATACATTATTATTACCTGTAACTGGATTAATAGGCACAATATTTGGTATTTATTTGACGTATGCTGAGGCCTTTATCATACATCAATGGTGTCCTTTTTGCTTGATAGCTTTTGGATTAACTTTGGCAGCAACCTTTTTTTCCCTTAGGGAATACGGTGCTGATTTGAAAGAATTCTTTGGAGAAAAATAGATGGCATCAAAAAGAAGGCAGAAACTAGAAAGAAAGAAATCTCAAGCAGGTAATGAACAAATAGCCGCTAGACGCGAAGCATTCAATGACAACTTATGGAAAATAGGCGCACCTATTGCAGTTTCTATAATTCTCATTACTGCAGTTTATTTTGGATTCTTTTATGAATTAGGAGCTCCTAATGCAGATGGTTGGAAATTAGAAGAAGCTGAAAGTGGAGTGATATATTCATCTGAAGATTATTATGACAATGGGAAGCTGACTTTTATTGAGTTTTTCCATACTGATTGTCCTCATTGTCAAGATCAAACTGAACCATTAAAAGAAGTTTATGAAGAATATGGAAGAAATAATACCATAGATATGTTTTCTATTGGTGGGTATAAAATGAGTGATCAAGACACTATAAATGATATTAAAAGTTTTAAATTTAAATATACTCTAGAATGGCCTCATCTTTATGATACTAATGGTGAATTAATGAGAGATTATGGTTTCAGTAGTTATCCTTCTATGGCTCTTATTAAGGATGGTGAGATGGTATACAGTCATAGCGGAGAGTTGTCTTACGATGAACTTTCTAAGGAAATTGAAAAATATAAATAGATACATTGTTTAAAATAAGTGAGAATAAATAAAATATGACAAATAAAGGCGTTCTAACATTTTTAATAACTGTTTTATTTGCTTTTACAGGTTGCCTTGATAATTTTAAGGATGTAGATTCAAATGATTTTTGGGGTGATGATTGCTTAGATGAATCTTCTGATTGTCCCGAAAATCCAGCTCCGGAGTTTATTTTAGTTGATCAAAATAATACCGTAGTTAATTTATCTCAATTTGAGGGTAAAATAATAGTATTGACTTTTGTTTACACTAATTGTCCAGACGTTTGCCCAGCAGTTACTTACCAAATGAAAAAATTAGCTGAAGAGCTTGGTGATGCCTATGAGGAATCGGTAGTTTTCTTGTCAGTGACTGTAGATCCAGAAAGAGACACTCCTGAAAATTTAGCAACTTTTGCATCTAATTACAATGCCTATTGGCAGTTTCTGACAATAAATTCTACATTTCCTGAAAATCATATGGAAGCTATGTGGAGTGATTACAAAGTTCAAGTTATCAAAGAGCCTGATGATTGTTCAGGATACGGTCACTATATGGAAGGATATAATGGATGCCATTGTAATCCCGGATACATGCAAGATTCGAATGATACCTTCAATGGAATGGATGTCTGTATTTCTGATCCAGATTATGAATTAACCAACTTAACTTTTGAAGATGGAAGTGTTGAATTTCAAATAATTTCAGCATTAGATATCTGGACGGCCTCTAATGGTTTTATTAGTGATGAAAATGCAATGCTTGGAATAGAATCATTAATTTCACAAACTTTTGGTTCTAAGTGGAATCTTAATGATATTGAGGGGAATGCGTCTAGTTCTAAAGATTATTATAACCAAAATTTAACCTTAATTGAATTTTTTCATACCGATTGCCCACATTGTCACAACCAAATTCCGGTATTGAAAGAATTTTATTCTAATTATTCTTCTGAGGTTAATTTACTATCTATGGGCGGTTATAATTTGGGTAAAAAGGATAATTTGACAACACTACAGGATTTTGCTTTAGAACATAACACAACATGGCCTTATATTTATGATGATGAATATTCACTAATTCAAGTTTTTGGACATACTAGTTATCCAGGTTGGACTTTACTTGCAGGTGATATGGAGAATGGTAATGCCCAAATTGTCGCTAAAGGATCAGGAACTCAGACTTATGAAGAATTAGTAGAAATGGTTACCAATTATACTGAACCTATGAATATTAGTGTTCCAATGAATCATATACTTGATAACCTTACACATTGGCAGAAGGGACATATTTCGAATGAAACAATGATAGAATACATTTCGACTTTCTTAAATTATGATTCATTAGAGGAAGTAGATGATGCTGAAATATATGGTGTCAGCCATTCTTCTAGATTGTATATTATAGATCAAGAAGGTAATTTCCGAGTACTATGGAGAGGCTATGAGTGGACTTATGCTTCTCTATACCATGATGTCATGCTTCTTCTTTAGTAAAACCCAAATACCCACTTATTCAATAAGGCAATATGTCAATCTTATCTTTTACAGAAGAAAGTTTAGTTTTTTTGGATCAAGAATTTACTTACTTGAGTATAATTTGTTCTTTTATTTCAGTATTTGTAGGTATAATTATGGCTCAGTCTGGTTTTGATAAAATTTTTAATTGGGAAGGAGAACTTGACTTTATATCTGAGAAATTTGCTAAAACTCCATTATCTAATTTTTCAGCTTTTGGATTAATCCAAGTTACAATATTTGAAGTCTTATCGGGTTTATTATCACTATTTGGAGCCATTATGGTTTTATTTTATAATAATGAATCATACGGGATAATGGGTCTTATTTTAGCAGCTATATCATTATGTGTTCTAATGTTGGGTCAAAGAATATCCAAAGATTATGAAGGTGCAGCAGTCTTAGTTCCTTATTTTCTTTTAACAATGATTGGCTTGTTCATGTACAGTAATTAGAATTCTAAAAACCACAAACTGAACGTAAATCTTCTACAGCTCCAGGAGAAGTTAATCCTATAGCTAAAAATAATACAGTCATAAAGAATATAGGGACTGCAGCAGTACGCGTAACTAGCGGTGGATCCCAAGTCATATGCATAAAGAAGGAACCAATAAACCAACATTTAATGGCTGCAATTCCAAATAAGATGAACATAGTTACAAGGAAAGGAAAATCTTGTAGAATTGCCCCTACTTCAAGGAGTGTCCAAAAGACCAACCATGCAAATACTTTTAGGAATCCATCAATAGGATTCTCGGTGTGACCGAATGTAACCCATGTTGGGAACGAGTGGTCATGGTGTTCGTCATGCTCATGTCCAGAATTGTTTTCTTCACTCATTTTTTACCTCAATATAAATAAAAGAATGGGAATACGAAAACCCATACTAAATCCACGTAGTGCCAATATAAACCGAATAATTCGATTGTATCGTGGTATTCTTCATTGTAGCCATCTTTATTGGCTTTAGCGATTAAATAAACTAATGCAATTAATCCGACGAAAACGTGAGCTCCATGCGTTCCAGTAGTAATGTAGAAGGTACTTCCTTCTAAACTGGTATCTAACCAAAATCCATGTTCATATTTTGGAGCAATACAGTGATGCGCTATGTCTTGTTTTAGTGGATCACAATGGTCAGACCAGAAGTGTCCATTTTTCATTTCACCCCATTCCCATAGTTTTAAAATTAAGAATATAGCACCTAATACAAATGTAGCCATCAAATATCTAGTAGTAGCTTTTGGATTATTGTTTTTAGCCGCATATAGTGCTAAAACAACAGTTAAACTACTTAGTAAAAGTGCAAAGGTATTGATTACTCCAAATATCAAGTGGCTTCGAATTACATCGGCTGCAGGAACCCAACAAGGATCAATACCAACACATTCAGCAAGACTTGAATCATAATCAGGTACTGCTGCTCTATATCTCAGATAAGCACTTAATAAAGTACTGAAAACCATAACTTCAGTTAATAAGAAAATCCACATTCCGAATTTACGAGTAGTTATCGTTCCCCAAAATTCATGATAAACTTCAATCTCTTCACCTTCTTCAGATGTTTGATTCCAATAATCTTGTACCCACATCATGAAACCAGTAAGCATGCCAGCAAGACCAAAAAAGAAAATAAACCAATATCCGGTATCACCGGTTTTATCTTCACCGCCAGCAGTAGCCATTATAAGTCCAATAAACATTACAGCAGAAGATATACCGAACAAAAATGGTGCTATAGTTCCATGGTGTCCATGTTCATCACTCATTGTTTTTCCTCCTCAGCTATTTTTAAAGTTGGTATTTCTGTAAAACTGTTATGAGGTGGTGGTGAGGACGTAGTCCATTCCAAAGACCATCCATCCCAAGGATCATCTCCGGCTTCTTCACCATTCTTGTAAGAATAGAGTACATTGTAAACAAAAATTAATTGGGAGATCCCGAAAATCATTGCAGCGATAGATATGAACTCGTTCATATCAGCTAAAGATGCATCATAGGTGGCATATCTTCTTGGCATCCCCGATAATCCAACGTTGTGCATAGGATAAAATGCAGCATTAAAGAAAATAAAAGACAGAGCAAAGTGTAGAAGTCCTAATTTTTCATTCATCATCTTTCCAGTCATTTTAGGATACCAGTAATAGACTCCACCCATGAATGCAAAAATAGTTCCGCCAACTAATACGTAGTGAAAGTGAGCAACTACGAAATAACCATCATGTAGTGCAATATCTATAGGTATCGAAGCTAAAACAATACCTGTAATTCCACCTATAGTAAATGTGATAACAGTTCCTAAGGCAAATACCATTGGAGTTTTCAATACAATTGACCCCCCAGTCATTGTTGCTAACCAATTAAAAATCTTTATGCCTGTCGGCACAGCCACAAGCATCGTGGTCAGCATAACTATAAATCTGAAAAGCGGGTCAGCACCCGTTGTAAACATGTGGTGTCCATATACAATAAAAGAAATAATTCCGATTGTTGCCATAGCGTAAACCATTGAAGTATAACCAAAGATAGGTCTTCGAGAAAATGTGGTAATTATTTCAGAAAGTACACCAAATGCAGGTAAAATAACGATATAAACTTCAGGATGTCCAAAGTACCAGAATAAATGTTGCCACAATATTGGATCTGCACCAGCCTCTACATTGAAATATAAAGTTCCGAATGTTCTATCCGCCATCAATAAAATAAGAGCAACAGTAAAAACAGGAATAGAGAGCAATAGTAAGAATACAGTTATCAAGATAGACCATGAGAAAAGAGGTAGTCTCATCATTGTTACGCCAGGGGCTCTCATGCGTAGCATAGTTACTAGAAAATTAATTGCAGTTAAAGTTGAAGAAGCACCCAGCATAATTTGTCCAGCCACCCAGAAATCAGTACCCGGTGTCGTTGCAGTATCACCTGAAGAGTAAGGAGTATATCCAGTCCATCCAACATCTCCAGCACCTCCTGTAAAGTATCCCATGTATATGACAATACCACCAGTTGGCAGCAACCAATAACTTAGTGCATTTAATCTTGGGAATGCTAAATCTCGAGCTCCAATTTGGAGTGGAATCAAGTAATTTGCAAATCCAAATATAATTGGCATGGCAGCCATGAAAATCATAGTCGTTCCATGCATAGTAAATGTTGAATTGTATTCTTCATAAGTTAGAAATTCACCATCGATCCGAGGTTCCATTAATTGCCAGCGAATTAGCAGTCCTAAAATACCGCCAATAAAGAACCAACCAAAACCAGTACAAATATACATAATTCCAACATATTTGTGGTCAGTAGTTGTTAACCAAGGATATATTGATTTCCAGTATCCTTTCAAAACGTCTTCAAATGCTTGATCTTTGGTAACCATTCGGTTTCCAATTACAACAACAGTCAGAGTAACAGCAATTATTGCAAATGCATAAATTATTTTCTGAGGTCCAGACAGTTCGTTCTGCGTTTTAATTTCAATTACTGCATTAACTCCATACAATGTTATAGCTTGTTTATTCCAGTAATCACCTTGTGAACCATCGGCACCATTTACTGAGTTTCCATATGCTACAAATTGAACAGAAATATCATCGCTCTCTGGTGCAGTCCACTCAAAAGTCCATTCTCTATAATCGTTTCCATCTACTGTATGCGTTAAGTGTGTAAATCCGAATGGTTTTTGCACAAGTGTATCGTTTACTGTAGGTGACAATTCACCATCGCTTGCAGTGACAAAGAATCCACCTCTATTTCCTCCATCTGCTAAATCGTTAGGTCCGCCAGATATGTTTAATATCAGTGTATAAGTTTCTCCACTTGTAAAGTTTTCAGGAAGAGTTAGATTAACTATTACACTAGAGGTCGCTTCAGTATTAGTATTATGACAGGTACATCCATTGGCAATTACTGTGTCTGTAGTATTTTGGTCAGTAATACCAGTAGGTAAACCATTCCCAGTAGGAAATGCCGAAATAGCAACTAGAATAGCTAGTAGGAATCCAATACTTAATTTTCTTAGATTCATAGTAATTATGCAGCCTCCGTAATGTATAATTTTGCTAACATTTGCGAATGACTTCTGCCACACATCTCAGCACAATATATGTTGTATTCACCAGGATTAACAGTTGAAGTGTCAAGCCATGCTAATGTTTGTAAATTAGGAACAACGTCTTGCTTTATTCCAATTTCTACAATATAAAAGGCATGCAATACATCTTCGGAATTTATATTAAATCGAATAATACTATTATGGGGAATTTCCAAGCAATTATATGTAACTGCCATATTTTGCATTGCGTTTCCATCTTGGTCAACTCCACCACATTTTGTAAATTCAGAAGGTATTGTATAATTTGAAGGCATTTCAAAAATCCATTGCCATTGTACAGCAAGAACTTCAACAGTTAAATCAGTTTCATTTTCTTCTGGTACATCCCACAAATAATTAAGAGGTGCTAATGATATTATAGTGAGCCAAGTGACTAAAATTAAAGGTGCAATTGTCCATGTTAGCTCAATTACGGTGTTTCCTCTTTCATGTGGAAATACTCCCGCTTTTAGTGCATCTTTATGATCAGGATCGCCATCTTTGCGCCTGAAATAAATTAGATTATAGACTAACCAAGCAATTACGAGTACTCCTACTATTACCGACCAAATAAACATCTGCCATACTATACCTCCAAAACCACTACTTGTCCCTCCAAAGTCGTTCCAAATAGAAGGATTATCAAAAAAAATCAAGTCCTCGATTAGTGACATTTTTTTTCCTTAAGAAAGTAAAGTATTTGCCATATTTAGGCTGGGTTAAATAAAGCTGATTATCTTATAAATTAACTAGATATACAGAATCAATTACTAGGCAAATGAACAAGGAATATAGATAAATATTTGAGAATTTAAATAAATTCCAAGCCTCACTCTCAGATTTTGTTAAACGTAAAGATAAGGCACAATAAGCAAAATAACTCGAAAGAAGCATTCCTGTAATTAGAAAAACGATTCCTGCATTACCGTAGATTACAATGAGTAAGGTTGTTAGAATTAATGATATGGCATATGCTGCAATATGATTTCTAGTTACATCTTCACCCTTTACCACAGGCAGCATTGGCACTCCAGCTTCTCCATAATCTTTTCTTTTTGAAAGAGTAAGAGACCAGAAATGAGCCGGCGTCCACATAAATATAGCGAGAACCATCAACCAAGGTAATATGGAATCAATTTGACCTGAGGCTGCAACCCATCCAATTGCAGGAGGTGTTGAGCCTGCAAGCCCTCCAATTACAATATTATGAGGCGTTCTTCTTTTGAGAAACATAGTATAGATACATATATAGAAAAAAGCACTAAATGCAGTAATCATTCCAGCCTCTTTATTACTTAACAATGAAACTAAACCGATACCACTTGCACAAATCAGAATCCCAAAAGCAAGGGCGTGGTTTGGAGAAATATATCCTGCTGGAATAGGTCTCTTTTCAGTTCTTTCCATTAAAGGATCGATGTCTCTTTCATACCACATATTGATAGCCATAGAACCTCCACTGGCGAGAGACCCACCTAACAGTACAATAAGAGAAGTAATGAGACTATCCCAAGTATTTCTTCCATTGTCATATCCTTCTCTCAAATCATAAACAAGGACGCCACAAATAGCAGTGGCTTGTAGAAGGATAACAACTCGAGGTTTCATTAAAATCCAATATATTTTAGCTAAAGACGGTTTTTTTTCGGTTATGATTTCACCTCTTTAGGTATTGTACAAGTTAAATATGCAAAGGCACTTGTTAAGAAAGTTAGTGTTCCAATCAATAAATGGAGTAATGAGATCCATTCTGGAAAATCACCTTCAGTGGCAGAAATGATGTAAAGTCCACCTAATAAGATATTAAGAAAATAAAAGGTTAATACAACATCAAATATTTTTTTTATAGTCAAATCAGGCGTTTTTTCTTTGATTTTTGTTCTCATCCAAATCAAGATTGCTCCAATAATAACTGCAAACATCCGATGTCCAAATTGGAGTAATATACCAAATTGAGTTATGTTCGGAATGAAAGTGCTACCGCAAAGTGGCCACCCTTCATAGAATCCCAGTCCACAAGTAGCCCTATGATGACTTGTTGAAAGATATGCGCCAATTAATATTTGGAATAATAATATTGCCGAAGAGTACCACATAATCATCTTGATTTTATTTGCATTAGCTATTCTAAGATAATTTGGTAATTCATTTTCTCCCTCCCACCAGAAGAGACCTACAGCTAATAACGAGGTTGTAAACATTAAAGCCATGAATAAATGTATTGAAACAGTCCAAGGTGCATTATCTAAATCTACTGTGATATACCCTAATACAGCTTGTAAAATTAAAAATATAGATACTACATAATGCATCTTGTAAGTTCGTTCTCCAATTTTTTCTTTGAGTGACCAGACGGTATAGTGACTATAAAGTACAAGAACTCCAATTATTCCAACCAGCCCTCTATGTGCCCATTCAGTAAAAATTTGATCAGTAGTATATCTATGTCCAGTACCGCGTGAATCCACTTCATCTGGGTTTTCTTCCCACCATTCACCTTGCTCTTCAGGTGTTACATTGAAGCCCCAAGTACCGAAACACGTAGGCCAATCGGGACAACTTTCTCCAGCTTCACTTATACGAATCCATCCTCCTGTAGTTATAATCAAAAAGGCAATCAAAGCCAATCCGAATGGAATCAAATATGAGCGATACCACGGAGCCATATTATTGAGGAAATCAGAGGGTCTTTATAGTTGCGTTCGATTTTCACTTGCGTAATGCTGTATTTCAGTTCTAGGCTTAGCTATATTACGTAAGCCAAGACTGTAGTTTAATGCGGACCTTGACATGCCTAACGGTTTTACTACTGTTGGTCTCATTAGGGCCTAGTCTACAGGCTAGTGAGGAACCTCCAAGTATCACAATTACATCTCTTGATGATGGTGATTGGGTAGAGGGTGAGGTTGAAATCCTAGTTGATGGTGATTTCGAAAATCTTGACTTACTGGTCAATGGAGCTGTAGTTGTCAGTGCGAATGCCGATGAGATATTGATGTGGGATACAAGAGACACAAATGGGACCTCTCCTGTATTGTTCCAGGTCGTCGCGCGCGGCGAAACAGAGAACGGGACTCAAGTGGAAAGTTCTCCAATCAGTGTAACCGTACTCTATCCCAGACAGTTGACCTACGATTCAGCAATGGATATCCAGCCAGAATGGCACCCGGAAGGTGGGATTTTTGTTTTCAAGTCCAATCGTGGGGAGCAAGACCATATTTTCAAGCTCTATACTTTAATTCCTGGAGAAGAACCCGAACTAGTCACGACGGATCGTGCATATCATGGATATCCAGGCTGGTCTCCAGACGGAAGCCACATGGTCTTCAACTCCTATGATCCTGAGGTAGAAAATATTAACGAGATGGATATTTTCGTTGTTAATCTGTCTAGTGGTGAAAGCATACCTGTAACAAATAATTCAGTTTTTGATGATTCTGGGCGGTGGTCACCCGATGGTAATTTCATCACATTTCATTCCAATCGAGACGGCAATTTGGATGTCTGGAGGGTGGCTGTTGCTGAGAATGGAGCTCCTATCGGTGAACCGGTACGCCTGACACCTGGTGATTCTAACGAGCACTGCCCTCGCTGGTCATTCGATGGTGAATGGTTGGTGTATGAGACAGATAGAGAGGAAGGTACGGACGTCTGGATTATGCGAGCCGACGGTTCAGATGCTCGGCAGATTACGAATGATGACTACCACGATGGCTATCCTGGCTGGTCCCCTACAGGCGACTGGTTAGTGTATGATTCTGCCCGAGATAAGAATACAGATATCTATCTAATCCCCACAGCTGGAGGCGCTCAGAAGAGAGTGACCATGCATCACACAGATGACCGGCACGCTAGTTGGTCACCCGATGGTCATTCATTGTTGTTTCATTCAGGCCGTGGAGGGGGTGTTAATATCTGGCAGGTGGAGATTCCTAATCTTGAGCCATCTGAGTTAGAAGATGCTATTCCTGACCTTGAGCCATCCGAGTTAGAAGATGCTACCCTTCCCGGTATTTCGATTGTTAGTACCATTGGTCTTGTCACACTTATGGTATTTATGAGGCGTAAATCATATGTCTAAGTTGGACCTAAGTAAGTTATCCGATTTCGTAGAAGAATGGTGGGACAAGTCAGCACTGCCTAGTTTGTGTGAGTTTGTTGAAATTCCAGCATTATCACCTTCGTTTGATTCAGAATGGGAAGCTAATGGCTACTTGGATGCAGCAATTAACACTTTTATTGCTTGGACTCGTAGTTTACCATTAAAAGGCCTAAGTATTTCAGTACATAAGCTGAAGAACCGTTCACCTCTTCTCCTCGTCAAAATTGATGGAGATACAGATGGTGAAGTTTTGTTTTACTCACATCTTGATAAACAACCTGAAGCAAGTGGATGGTCTGAAGGAAAAGGTCCTTGGAAACCAGTTATAGAAGATGGATGGTTATTTGGTAGAGGAAGTGTTGATGATGGTTATGGTGGTTATGCTGGTGTTTTATCTATCTTAGCGTTACAAGATCAAGGAGTTCCTCACCCAACTTGTCGTTTTTTAATTGAAACTGGTGAAGAAAGCGGTTCACCAGATTTGTCACTTTATTTAGACGAACTCGAGACAGTTTTAGGCGTTCCAGATTTAGTAATTGTACTTGATACAGGAGGTATAGATTATGATAGATTATGGATTACAGAAAGTTTGCGAGGCATTGTTGCCGGTACATTATCGGTTAAAGTATCCACTGTAGGTGTTCATTCAGGTCATGGAAGTGGCATTATGCCTTCTTCATTTAGATTAGCTCGGCAGTTATTATCACGAATTGAAGATGAGAATACTGGTGAGATAAAACCAGAATGGTTACATATTGAAATTACAGATAAAATGAAAGAGCAAGCTAAGAAGATAGTTGAAATGAATTCAGAATCAGTTGATGACTTTCCTTTGTTAAAAGGTGTTAAAAAACAAGTAAAAGATCCTTTAGATATTTTTATTACTATGAATTTAGCCCCTAGTCTCTCGATTATTGGGGCCGATGGGATTCCATCTATTCAGGATGCAGGTAATGTCTTGCGAACAAATACCGATTTGAAAATGTCAATAAGAACACCACCTGGTATAAATGCTGAAGAAGTTGCCATAAAGGTTCAGAAACTACTCGAAGAAAACCCACCTAATGGAGCACATATTTCAGCTGAGATGACTGAAGTAGCAGATGGTTTTCTATCTCCTGATTTACCTGATGAATTAGCAGAAATGCTTGATGTTGCCGGAGAAAAGTTTTATGGAAATAGACCGATGTCTTTGTTTATTGGAGGTACAATTCCGGTTATGGCGATGCTCCAATCAAGATATCCTGATTCTAAATTTATTATTACTGGAGCTGGCGGGCCTGGTGGCAATGCACACGGTCCTGATGAAAAATTGCATATTCCTACGGCCAAAAAAGTAACTAAGTGTATGGCTGCCGCAGTCTCAGTGGCAATTCGTTAAAAAGCGTATTAAATTACGTTTAAGTGGTAATAAATGACATATTTATCCTCTTTAATACATCTATTACCGTATTAAGGCCTTTGAACTATTATCTATATATACCTAATTCGGCAAACAGATATTATGAACCTAAGCAGATTTTCTGTGCTAGCTGTATTTTTCATGATGATCATGAGCGCTTTCGTTGCAGTTCCAACATACAATGTAGGGGCTGATGAGAATGAAGGTGGACCCTATCTGAATGCGTTCCCAACCGGTAGTGGTGGGGATCCTTCAGATTATGAGATGAGTGTAGATACTAGTGAGGGAGGTGCCAACATTACCGTTGAGGCAACCGAACTTATTAACGGCACTTCCTATAAAATCGAGTGGGAGATATTTGATATTGTTGATGACATGATCGGTGCTGATGGGTATTGGGACTTTTCCACCGGCTTTTCTTCGATTGAATATTACATTGGACAGGAGGTTTTCGATGGGCTTGGTACTGGGTGTTACATGTTCACAGGTTGGCTTATTGATCTCGATACTGGTGTTGAGATTGAGGAAGAGAATTGGCCTTTTACCTTAGATTTACCATTCAGTGCTTGTGATTATGGTCCAGATGAGGGTGATTGTCCTTTCGATGATCGAGAAGGAAGTCCATGTGAAGATGTAGACACCAATCCTTGCAGAGAAGACCATGAGTCAGATGAATGTTATAGTTACGTAGAATCTTATTGCGAAAATAATGATGATCGTGGCTGTGATGAAATGGGTGACAATGATGGACCACAACCTGAAGCTTTCCATGCAACTATGACAATGGATTCTTTGGAAGATTGGACTGTTGACTACTATGCAGAAATGGATATTGAAGATTCTGATGAAATGCGTGAAGACCTAGCAGGAATGTGTGCCGATATGATGGGAACTGCTAGCAGCGAAATTACTGAAGACTGTTTCAATAGTTGGCTAGAAATGATGAATTCAGGTGATGGTGGAGATGGAATGGGTTGTCCACCGGGTTTGACCGAACTACAATGTGAAACTTTTATGAGTTGTATGGATGAAAATGGAAACATAGTATGTTCTATGTTAGAATTC
>Ga0209402_10002401_pt1 | contig 18803 bp, 27 predicted proteins | sample ArcticOcean_MG_C_3_FD_187437 | JGI IMG/M metagenome (GOLD analysis project Ga0209402, IMG submission 187437) | Marine microbial communities from western Arctic Ocean - ArcticOcean_MG_CB8_126 (SPAdes) (version 2) | ecosystem: Environmental > Aquatic > Marine > Oceanic | place: Arctic Ocean... | reverse complement strand
AAATCATGTATATAATTTTGAGATCCACGAAGAGACTCTAAAGCTGCATGTTGTACTGGAAGACTAGTTGCAATTCTTACTCTTGCAAGTTTAGGAAGATGTTCCCTTAATGCTTCAAGTTGAGGGGACTGATTAAATGCAATATAACCAATTCTCCAACCAGACATTAAATGTACTTTAGAAAATCCATTTAGAATAATTATAGGTGAATCACCTGCAACTTTTCCAATTCCTACAAATTTATCATCAAAAATTATTTGATCATAAATTTCATCGCAAATAATATAGAGATTATTCTCATTAGCAATATCTACTAATTTTTTGAGTGCATTTTCATTAAACACAACACCAGTAGGGTTATTTGGACTAATCAAACAAATTGCAACTGTTTTAGATGTAATTTTGGATTTAATATCATCAAAATTAGGAGTGGAATCATTCAAGTCAACTGCAAATTCTACAGGAATTCCACCGTGTAATCTTACATACGAAGCATATGGCGGATAATAAGGTCCAGGTAAAAGTACTTCATCACCCTCTTCTACAATTGAGGAAATTACCATATCAAGTCCTTCAGAAACACCATTTGTAATTAAAATATCATCAGCTGTAATAGAAAGCCCCTTAGCATTTTCTTTTTTTGCAATCTCTTCTCTTAATTCTAAAAGACCTTCAGATGACGAGTAATAATTTTCACCGTTTTTGATAGCATCAATCAGTGCTTGTTTTACATTATCAGGAGGTTGAAATCCAAATTGTACAGGATCACCAATATTGAGATAATCAACCTTCATGCCTGTTTGTTCAACTTTTCTTGCAGCTAAAACAATATCCCTAATTGCATATTCAACCCCTACAACTTTTTTTGAAACTTTCAAAGTATCTAGAAGATATTTAGACCTGTTAAAATCTTAATTGTTTGGACTCGTGGCTCAGCCTGGATAGAGCAAGCGGCTTCGAACCGCTAGGTCGAGGGTTCAAATCCCTTCGAGCCCTTTTAGATTATTTTATTAATCAAATAATTTAGAAGATAGTAAATGAAGATATCAGCACTGAAAATTGGATTAGTTGTAGTAATCATTGGAATGGTTTGGGTTTCAGTTATACTAAATGAAACAGAAAAAAATCATGAGGAGGTAGTATTAAAAAAAGCAAATTCCATTGAATCAAAATTAGAGTTAACAGGAAAAAATGAAATCGGATATTACAAAATATACATGCCTGAATTTGACAAAGAAAAAAAGGTATTTGTTCAAATTTTAGACACAAATTTGAATGTCATAAAAGAACAAAAAATCAATACCAAATTTTTAGTTTCATATTTTGATTTTGATAAAGATGGAACATATACAATAAAAGTATCAAACATTTCAGAAAATCAAGTTAATGTACAAATAGAATTTGGAGATACAAATTCACAAGAAATGGTAGTCCCAGGAGTTATGATACTATTAGGTTCTTTGTTAATTATGTTAATTTCTTATCTAAAAATAAAAAATTACAAAATAGAGCAACCTGATGAAAATATCACATGAATTTGAATACATTGTATAGTGTGACCAAAAGTTAAAACCAAATTAAAAAGTAACCAAGTTACAAAAAATAAAAAGGCCATAATGGAAAAGGGAAGAAATAATTTTAATTTTGTGTGTTCTCTATTTTTTATTATTAACACTGCTCCCAATGATGCAAGAATTAAACCAAATTCAAGTGGTTGATGAGACAAGGAAACCAATCCATCAATTCCAAATAGATCATGGGATAACGAATCACCAAATCCAGAAACCATTTGAATGATAGATCCTGCAATAACAAGTTTAATTCCAGTTTTTAGAGATCCATGAACGGATTTTCTAAGTAATAATAAACAACCCATCGCGGCAGCAAAAGTTGTCATAAAAACTCCGGTGTAAACTAGCATATGAGATGGGCTCCAAAAGAATTCTTTTTGTTCAAACATATGTGATATAGCATCCCAAAATCCAGCAGAAACAATTACGATAGGACCAATTACTGCTAAAATTGATACAAGTGAAACAAGTGTACTAGATTTTAAAAATGAAGAATTTGAAAATCTCTCAACTAATTTCATTGTATTGTTAGGCTAAAAGAGGGTTATTTGAAATATGGTAATAGTAGAATTAGATAAAATAAACATTATGCACAATTTTAAGAATTAACTATATTAGATGAAGTATCGTGACGTAAGCATGACTCCAGGAATAGGATTAATGAAGAGAAGGTTAGAAAAAGAGAAAGATGCAATTGCATTAGCAATATCAGGAATTGCAAAAGAATACGACATAAAACCAGAAAATCTCAAAACATTAGAAACAAAGTATCATGATGATGCTGGAGATTGGTATGTTGCACTTGGATGGGATGAAAAAAAAGCAATAGTTAAGATGGATTCAGTATTAGGAACCATTACTGAAATTAAAGAAATTTAATTTATTGTTGAAAATTATTTAGAAAATCAAAAAATAGGATTATAATTGGATTAACATGAATATTATCAATGGAAATCACAATAGAACCTTGGAAAAAACTAATCATTCATGAAATTATTGAGTATAAGTTTGAGGATTGGGTAAAACAAATAGCATTTAGTACAAAATCATCTGGTGGAGGTATTCCAACTATGCAATGGACAAATGGAATTGTTTTTGCATCAGCCAGCCTACCAACTACAAATGCAACAGTTGAGGAGCAATTAAAGGGAATTTTACATTGGTCATCAGTCTCATTTGCAATTAAAGAGAAATTTGAAAAGCAAATTGTTAAAGAAAACGCAACAATAAATTTAGTAGATGTAAGTGTAAATGAAATTTTTAACAAATTGGCTATTGAGTTAAAATCACAGTCAAAATATGCAGTTTCAGAATCTGGCAAAAATCAATGAATGTTGAAGAAGAAATTAAAAAATGTGAAATATACTTAAAACAAATTAAACAATATGATCCTGATCCATTTTATGTAAATTATTTTTTTAATAAATACATTAATTCAATTAATAACATAATTTATGGAATTTTTGAGGAAGCAAATATGGATTTTGGGTTATTTGTTACAGAAAAAATTACTCAGAGAAAATTTAATGAAAAAGCAAATATAAAAAAAGATACAAATGCATTAAAATTTTCAGAATGGTTTTCAATAAAATATAAAAAAGAACATGAAAATCCATATCCAAATTTTATGAATGAAATTTGTCAATTTAAAAATAAAAATGAAACATTACCTGAAATTAAGATTAGAATAAGGGCAACAGAGAGATACAAAAATGATTTTAATCAAGAAATTAAAATTGGTTTAAAAAATGGAAAAATTATCTCAAAAGACCAATTAGATATTGAAATAAAAAGACAAACTCAGATGTTTTTGAAAATAATTAATATAAAAAGAAATGAAAAAGAGGAGCCTAAAGTAACTAAGGAAAAAATCACATCATCAGCATTTGTAAATTTAGAAAAAGATCAGAATATTGAAATCATGTATCTATGTCAAATTTACATGCCTGTAATTAGACGATTAATTGATGAAACAAGAGATAAAATTAAAGAATTAACAAATTAGAAATAAAATTAAAGAATTATTAAAATTTTTACCATTTATTTTTGACGATTTTTTAATCGTGTTTCCATTCTAGATTTACCTTCTTCAAACTTAACACGATCCTCATCTGTTTTAAGGGATAAATTTGGAACGGGAATAGGTTTACTGTTTTGACCAAGAGCAACAAAAGTTACAAAAGCAGTTGCAGTAATAGTACGAATTCCAGTTACAATGTCTTCAGCTTCTGCTTTAACTTCAATTTCCATTGAAGAATTATGAACATAGTTTATTCGGGCATTTAAGAAAAGAACATTTCCAACAAAAACAGGTTTCAAAAAATTTACACTATCCAAGGATACAGTAACTGCATTAGATTGAGAATGACGTTGTGCAACTATGCCTGCAACCATATCAATATTCTTTAAAATTTCACCACCAAAAACATTTCCAGCAGGGTTTGCATCTGAAGGAAACATTCGAACAATCACTTCAGCGTGGGATTCAGATGGACTTTTTTCAGATATATTGGAATTTTCTGATGACATTTTTTATCTCTAATTTATCAATACATTCATCCAATTTAATGTGATCAGTTAACTATGGCTATTTGAAATATTTTTCTAGTTTAATTTTATCAATTTTAGGAATTTTTGCCATCTCAAATCCTTCAGGAAGCTTTGAAGATGAACGTGTTGCATCAATACCCATTTTTGCAGTTTGTAATTTTTTCTGATCACTTGAAGGATCAAGACTAGATCCACGTACATTGGTAATAATGACTAGATCCTTATCCGCTTGAAATCTAGTAGCCATAGCATATTCAACAGATTCTGCATTATTAGGATCAATATCCTCATCAACTACGGTAACTTGTTTTAAAGAGCGATGAGATTCAAAGGTTTTTTTAATAATTTTTTTAGGATCGGATTCAGTTTTCTTTTTTATTTGAACAACAGCATGTAACCAATTAGATCCTCCATTAGTCATAGAAACTTGCTTAACTTGAGAAAAAGCATTTTTCAATTCCCCATTTAATTTGGATTCAATTGGCATTCCCATTAGTAATCTATGTTCACCATAACCAGATAGAACATCATGAAAAATAGGATTATTTCTAAAATACAAATTTTCAATTTCAAAAATTGGTTGTGATCTTTTATGATCGTATGTTTGAAGCATTTCAACCATCCATTCTGGATGAACTTTATCACGAAGAATTTTTCCCTCCATTACAATTTCAGCACCAGATGGTACATTCAGTCCAGAAAAAGGAAGTTTTGCCAAAGTTAATTTTCCACCTAAAAGTGAATTTGCAATATTAATTTCATCTTTACCCCAATCAAACTGATAAGCACCAGCAATAGAAATTGCAGGATGAACACCTACAGTAATTGCAATTTTAAGATCCTCTCCATGTTCTTTTGCATCAATAAAACATCGATGTAAATGACGACCTTCAACCATTCTAATTGAAAGATGGGTTTTGTCAATTGGCATCATTCTATGAAAAGATGAATTTTGTTTTCCAGTTTCAGGGTTTTTGGCATAAGCTACTGAGGATGTGATAAAAGGTCCAGATTCCTTTTCAAAATGAGTAACAATAGGCATGGAATAGATATTTTTGGATTTATTTTCCATAAATTTTCCTGTTGGAACTATTTTTGGTGTTTTTGCATTTTTGATAGCAGAAATTACTTTTTGATGAATATTATTTTCAGTACCACCAACAGCTAGAGCAAATCTTTTTCGAGTTCCCACTAAATTAGAAATTAATCGAAAATCACTTTCTTTAATATTTTCAAATAAAACAGCATGTGACTGATCAACTTTTGCTGTAATTCCAGCAATTTCATATTTTGTTGAAACTTTAGTTTTAATCGTTTTAAGTTCATTAATTTTTTTAACTTGAGAAATATACTCTCTTAAATCACTCATTTTCAATCATTTCCATAATTTCAGACATTAATGCTTTTGCGGTACTAGTTTCTAATTCTTTTTGAACAAAAGTAGAAACTAAAGCAATACCTTTCATTCTAGTACTAATTCTTTCAGCAATTAGTCTCAAAAATAATGATTCGTTTCTTGAAGGAATTATAGTTGTAGTTGTAGGAGTTGGACCAGTTGCCAAAGAAACAATCATAGAACCGAGTTTATCATTACCCTCGGTTATAGAAACAAAATATCCATTTTCAAATTTTTGAATTTTTAAAGAAAAAGTACGACTCTCAAAATTTACCATTTTATGGAAAAATCCATTTTGAGAGTTCAATAAACTTTGAACATCTATTATGCTTTTATTGCTATTGATCCATTTTCAGAGGAATCCTGATCATTCTGTGGTTTTTTACTACACTTTGTTTCATGTTTAGTGATAAACACATATGGTTTTTCACAGTATTGACAGGCTGTTTTTTCCTTTGTTTTTGTTGTTTCAGATTTAGCTTTAGTCGACTTTACTTTACTGATTGTAGATTTAGTGACTTTAGCTTTAGGGACCTTAGCAACTTTAGCTGCTTTAGTTAATTTAGCTTTAGCGGCTCTAGCTGCTTTAGCTTTAGCTGCTTTAGTTTCTGCTGCAAGTTCTGCTTCCATATCAGAAATAGATTTTGCCTCAGCCTCAATTGAGTCAGCTTCAACTCTTGCACGTAATTTTGCTTTGTATTTCAAATTACGTGGTTTAGTTCTTAATCTGTATCCACAACAAGGACACCAAAGTCCTTCCCATTTAATGAATATTTCACAAATTTGACATCGTCTTTGTCCAGAGGCATATCTTCCTGTGCCCACCGGCTTTTGAGCCTTATATCTTACACAAATTCCTTTACATGTCATTTTAGTAACTTATATGGAAATTACAAGTATATAAGCATGGATCGCAATAAAATATAAAAAAATCTATAGAAAAGTGTAATTATTACATATAATATCATAATAAATTTATAAATTTCAAAAAAATCATAGAAAACAACAATAAATATGTATAGCTAAATCTAGAATCATGTTTTTTGTAATTATAACATACTGAGTATAGGGTTTGAGTAAAAATTATCCTATTTTTCAGATAAGATGTAAAAATTTGAGATTTAATTTTAATTTTAGTAATCAAAAATTTCTAACTTCAAAGATAAATTACGCTATAAATTAGACATATCATGGCAAATAAAATTACTACAAAAGAATTGATGACTCAAAAAAACGATTTTGTAATTATTGATGTTCGTGAATTAGATGAATTGAAAGGTGGAAAAATTGAAGATTCAATCCACATGCCTTTGGGGTTATGTATTCGAAATACAAAGAAAAAACAAATTGAGGATATGAAAGACAAAAAAATTTGTACTTACTGCGGTACTGGATATAGAGGTAATATTGCAGCTGATGAATTAAATAAAGAAGGATTCAACGCAGTGACCCTTGATGGCGGTTATTCTACTTGGACATAAAATAGACAAGAAGGAAAATTATAATAATTATTTCATGTAAATAATTTATTTTTTAAAATTTTTTTCTAATTATAATTATAGAGGATTTTACCAGACACATTCCAAGATTTAGTATTGTGTGTAATTCACGAGTTAACATTAGAGTATTTTTTTAGATTTTATTTTTGATGAAGTTCATTTGTAAATTATGCTCGACTGTCCAACACGCTTAAGTTTATAGAAAAATTAGAATATTAATGAATTATAGAAATTTTGGATTGGTTTTACTGATCCCATCAACTATTATCGGGATCATTGTTTTAGGAATGAATACTTATTTGCCAAATGGGGTAGAGTTACCAATTCCACTATTGTATTTTTCAATAATTAATGGGACAATATGGATTATGGGCATAGTATTACTAAATTATAAGGCAAAACATTCAAGTGGTAAAAAAAAGAATTTCAAAAGAACCAATACCAAAACATATGATAATTAAATTTTAAATTAAAATTGATAATAAATTATGCTTTCAAAATTGTAGAAACAACATATTTCACCATATCATCAAAATTGGCATTTGTATTTGATTCAATTTTAGCCAATTTAGAATCACCTTCTTGAGCAATTCCAGTAGATTCGATAGTTGCTTTTTCTTTTGCTGCATTAATTATTACTTCAGCTTCCTTCATAGCCATTTCACGTGTTTTCTGTAATAATGTATCAATTTCAGTCAAAGTCTTAACAGTTAGTTGTTTTTTCATATCTCCAACCTTACCAGTTAAAGAGTCAAGATCATCTTCTAAACCATTCAAAGATTGAATTATTCCAGTAACTTTGGATTCAACAACATCAGTCATTATATTCACAATTCAAAAATTCCATTAATTAAATCATTCATTTTTAGAACATGTTTTAGACATAAAAAGCGAATTTTAACCAGAGGTTAATAGTAAAATTGCCCTTGCTAGATCGCCTTTAGCTTCCTCTAAAGCAGTCTTTGCTTTTTCCTCATCAACTCCAGCTTGTTGACTTACTAACTGAATATCTTCATCTGAGAAAATTTGAACTGCTAATTCTACCTCCTCATAACTATCTGCAGTTACTGTAAAAATAGAACTGTCTTTTGCTTTCATTTCAGTAACAGAAGGTTTTGAAATAATGATTTGTTTTTTATCAGTTTTAATTATAACTTCTTGAACATTTTGTAGCTCATTCATATCAAGACCCATCTTATCCATCATTCTTCGCATTTCGCGATTGCCTCCTCTACCACTCATATCACTGGATCCTCCTTGCGACTTTTTAAACTATCTCTAACTTTAATGGCTACGCCTCTTTTAAAATTAGATATCATTTCAGAGGATAAAACAGATCTACCAACTGCAATTACTTGATTTTCAAATAGTATAGGAGTATCAGATGAAACACGTACATTTTTTCCAGACCAAATAACATGTTTGCAAAATACAGATCTGCCTTCTTGAACAAATGGGGCTGCATCTTCATTAATTTCAATGCAATTTTCTCGAAATGCTTTATGTTGTAATAACATTTGAGCAAAAGGGATACTAATTGCCAAGCTACCATCAATTCTCAAAGTACAAAGTAATTTTCCTTTATGAGAAGCAGTTCTAATTCTTCCAGTTCTCCGTGATAATTTTATGTCAACATCTTTTGGTAAGTATTTTGAGGTTCCACTACCAAATAGGGCATCCAAAGAATGTTGAAGTTTCACAAAATGTTCCATAACAAAGTAAAAATTATTCTAAATATTAGTTGAATGTTAAACTATAGTAGAAATAAATAACTATATAGAAAGATATTTTATCATTAGATTATGGAAGAACAAGGAGAAACTAGAAAAATACAGTTTACAGGCAAATCATCGTATATAGTTTCACTACCAAAACAATGGATTAAGGAATTAGGGCTTAAGCAAGGTGATCAAATAAGAATGATCAGAAAAGGATCATCAACATTAGAATTGTATCCGCCAAAATTTGAATCTCGTGTACAGAAAAAAGAAGATGCAACAATTGAGATTGCAGAAGAGGAACAACCAGATTCCATAGTTAGAAAATTAATTTCATTATACTTTTTAGGATTTAAAATAATTAATCTTAAATCAAAAAGTGGAAGATTAAACCCAATTCAAAGAAACACTGCAAAAGAAGCAGTTAAGAGAATGTTGATGGGTTCTGAAATTATTTCAGATTCAAGTAATGGAATGACAATTCAAGTAATGGTAAATTTATTAGAATTATCAGTTGATGGGGCATTCAAACGAATGATACACTTGGCAAAATCAATGTTAAATGATGCACTTTTAGCAGTTAAAGAAAATAATTTGGATTTAGCTCAAGAAGTGATCAATACAGATGATGAAGTGGATAGATTTGGATTTTATATTATTCGTCAATTAAAAATTGCAATACAAAATGAACATATTTTAAAAGAAATGGGTTTTAGAAATGCCAGAAATTGTTTAGGATATAGATTAGTTGTAAAAAATATAGAAAGAACAGGAGATCATGCTGCATTTATTGCAAAGGATCTTTTAGAATTTAAAAAATCAATCAAAAAAGAAATTTTAGAAAAACTTCAAGAAATGAATGATTTTTCATTAACGGTGTTAGATGAATCATGTTTAGCCCTATTCAAAGAAGACTACTATCAGGCTGAAAAAACGATCAAAAAAATAGAACAAATTACCAAATTTGAGAAAAAAATTAAAGATGCCTCAAAATCAATAAAAGGTGATGAAGAGATGTACAGAGTCAGAAGATTAGCCGAAAATATAAGAAGAATTTCGGAATATGCCAGTGATATTGCAGAAATTGTGTTAAATATGAATATAGAAAAAACTTTGACAAAAACGGAGTAATATAAGAAAATGGACAAAGCGATTCTGATTACATATGATAAAGAAGATGCCATAAATGAGGCAAAGGGGTTATGCGAAGCTGCAGGATATGAAGTAGTTCACATAATTCAACAAAATTATTTACAAAAACCAAAGTATGGAATTAGTGGAGGGGTTCTAGAACAATTACGTGAAATTGCAGACAAAATTAGACCAGATGTAATAGTGTATGATGAAATTCTAAAACCTAGTCAAAATTATAATTTAGCAACAGAACTACAAAGAGAAGTTTTAGACAGAGAAGGATTAATTCTTGAAATTTTTGAAAGTAGAGCATCTAGTTCAGAATCAAAATTACAAGTGAAATTAGCACAATTAAGATATGAAATGGTTAGGGCAAAAGAAAAAGTTCGTCTTGCCAACATGGGAGAGCAACCAGGGTTTATGGGAATAGGACAATTTGAGATTGATGTTTACTATAATGACATTAAACATAGAATGCAGACAGTAAAAAAGAAACTTGAAAAAGCTGGAAAACAAAGAGAACTTCACAGACAAGGAAGAAAAAGGATGGGATTTTCAACAATTTCATTAGCAGGATATACATCTGCAGGAAAAACAACATTGTTTAACAAAACTACAGGTGAAACAAAAGCTCAAAGTAAAGAATTGTTTACAACACTTTCTACCACTACTAGAAGAATTATAATTAATCAAGAACCAGCATTAATTGCAGATACAGTGGGGTTCATCAGTAAATTACCTGCGTATATGATAGATGCGTTCAAATCAACATTAGAAGAATTAACTTATACAGATATTATTATTCTAGTAATTGATATCAGTGATTCACAACTAGAGTTAAGGAAAAAATTTGCAAGCTGCATGAGAACATTGGATGAATTAGGAGTTAAAAAAGAAAAAATAATTTTTACGTTGAATAAAGCAGATTTAATGAAGAAAGAGCAAATTGATTATAAAAAAGAATTACTAAATTTAACGGAAAATGAAAAAGTAATTTCAGTTTCTTCAAAAACAGGTGAAAACATAAATGAATTAAAAAAAATGATTGAGAAAATCATAATGGATAAAAATCCATATAAATATAAAAAAAATGAATGGGAAGGTAAAAACATTTGATAATTGAAGTTGTTAGAATAGGACAACGTGTTGTAAGAGATGATAGAGTTACAACTCACGTAGCATTAGTTTCAAGATCTTTTGGAGCAGAAAAAATATTCATGACAGAAGTAAATCCAGAAATTAAAGATACTTTAGAAAAAATCAACAGTACATGGGGAGGTAATTTCACTGTTGAATTTATTGATAATTGGAAATCAGTTGTAAAAAATAAAAAAAAAGACGGCTTTAAAATAATACATCTATCAATGTACGGTGAAAAAATTAATGATGTTCAAGAACAAATACATGATGAAGAAAAAATTTTAGTGGTAGTTGGTGCAGAAAAAGTTCCAAGAGAAATTTATGAATTAGCTGATTATAACGTAGGGGTAGGAAGTCAGCCTCATTCTGAAATTAGTGCTTTAGCTATATTATTAGACAGAGTTCAAAATGGACAGCAATTTGAAAAAACCTTTCCAAATGCCAAAAGAAAGATCATACCCACAAAAAATGGCAAAAATGTTGAAGTAAATGAGACAAGGGATTAATACTACAAATTTGAAGTGATTAAAGTTGGTAGACAAATACGAAGATCCTTTTGTTAGAATTGCATCAATGATTGGCGGAGATGAATATCTCAAAGTAGCAAGATCATTACTAAAAGCAGAAGATGCAACAGATGAAGAAATTGCTAGCTCTACAGGTCTTAGAATTAACATGGTAAGAAAAGTATTGTATGATCTTTTTGGAAAATCTTTGATTACAGGTATTAGAGTGAAGGATGAAAGAAAGGGTTGGTTTGTCTACAGATGGAGAACTAGAAGAGAAGAAGTCGAACATTTTATTGAAAATCAAAAAAAGAAAATTCAAGAAAGATTACAACAGAGATTTGATTATGAAAATGCATCTGACTTTTATCATTGTGGTAATGAGGACTGTCCAAGAGTTACATTTGAAGAAGCACTTGATGGTATGTTCAAATGTCCATCATGTCAGAATGTATTAAATATAAAAAAGAATGAAAAATCTCGAAAAGCATATTCAAAGAAAATTGATGAAATCAAACAAGATATGCAACAGATATTTTAAGTGATTAAAAAATAAACCTAACAAAAAATTTTAAAAAAAACAAATATTACAATTATTCATCTTCATCTTCATCTTCATCTTCATCTTCATCTTCATCTTCATCTTCATCTTCATCTTCATCTTCACATTGTTCTAATTCTACATGACTAGGAATTCCATCATCTTGGAAAAAAATCTCAATACAGATGTTGGTATCTAAAGTTGAAACCAATGTTTCAGCTAAATTTTTGGGAAAATTACCTAATCTGCCAGAATCAGCAGAATAACGATATTCAGTAACTTGTTCTTCATGATGAAAGTCAATTTCAATATCACCATTAGAAAATTTTCTAACTCTAATGACTTCGCCAAATATACTACTAGTCAAAATTAATTTTTCTTATTAGAAACATCACGAGTAAGATTTTCAGCTAATTCCTCATAATGTTGTCTAGATTTTCCAAGATCATTTAATTGAGATTTTTCAATTGTGTCAAGTTCTTCATTGACTTTTTTAGAAACATTCTGTAATCGTGCTTCTGCCATCATGAATAATTTATTATTTTCTTTCCACAAATGTTCTGTAATATGATCAACGTAAAGTTGCATATCAGCAATTAATTTTTCAGAATTACCAGATGAAAGATATTCTTTTGCAGATTTTTCCATTTCATTTCCAATTTCTCGTGATCGTTGATGATCAAGTAACATCATAGCAATAGGTCCCATGGTAGTAGGCATTCCAGCTTCCTCTAATGCAGGAAATAGTGATTTTTCTTCTTTAGTATGATGACAAACATCAGTAAAGTTTTTTGAGAAATCAATTACTGGAAGTAAAATGGATTCAGGAATTTGTTTTTTATCATTTAATAATTCAATGGTAGATTGCATAGCTTTGATTACTTTTTCAATTAATTCATGATCACGTCGTAATGATTCAGTAGACATAATTACAAAAAATAAAATCCAATATCTATATCTTTTTAATAAAAATAATTAAAAGAGAGAAAATTAGTTAACGGTTATTTGTTAACAATAGATTTAACGATTAGATAGACTATTTGCTTTTACAAATATCCAGATTCTTTTAGTCATCTCACTAGGAGCTATTGGTTTTTTTCCAAATACTTGTTCTACAGTTTCTTGACGACCTGCGAAATTAATAGCGTATCCTCCAAATGCTGGTTTCTTTGCTTTTGATTTAGTTGTAGTCTTCTTTTTAGGAGCAACTTTCTTTTTTGTTGCAACCGTCTTTTTTGGTGCAACTTTCTTTTTTGTTGCAACCGTCTTTTTTGTTATGGTTTTCTTTTTTATTGCCAATTTCTTGTAATTTTATTTTAAATAAAGTATAAGAACTTACACTTTAACATAATTTAGTACCACATAGTTTTTGAGCCTCTTTATTGATTTTAATTTCAAATTAGGGGAATTAGAAATTTTTGCAAAACCTTTTCCTTCAACAAAAGAGATAGCATCATTTCCTCCAATTAGAAAAGGAGATAATGTGACTATCAATTCATTGAAAAGGTTATTTTTAATAAATTCCCAATTTACAGTTCCACCACCTTCAACTAAAACAGTTTTAATTTTTTTACTGAAAAGTTTTTTTAATAATAATTTTAAATTTATAGAATTTTCTCCAGCTATAATTATTTCTACAGGTAATTTTTGTAATTTCAATAAATTTTTTTTGGTAATTTTTTTTGAAACAGCTATTATCGTTGGAACATCATTACTTGTTTTAATAATTCTAGAATTAATCGGTATACTACCAGTAGAATCTAAAATTATTCTTATGGGGTTTTTTCCTTTAGTATAGCGTACAGTTAGTAAAGGATCATCTTGTAAGAGAGTATTTTTTCCTATAAGAATTGCATCTACTTTTGATCGTAATTTATGTAATCTAATACTATCAGACTTGGAAGATAATTTAGAATCACCAATTTTTGTAGAAATTTTTCCATCTATCGATATGGCGGCACTTAAAATTACATGCGGATTAAATTTTTCCATGTACGATTTCTCCTCCAATCATTACTGCTTTAATTGATGATTCAGATGCTCGATGTACAATAGACGCATGTGGATTATGCATTGGTTCTAAATCTAATGCATGTTTATCAAGAAATATGCAATCAGCTATTTTTTTATTTTGAATAACTCCAATATCTTTTTTTAAAATTTTTCCACCGTTAACCGTAGCCATTTTAAGAATATTTTTTGGATCAATTCTTTTTTTCTTAATTCCCATTGTTACCTTCCAAAGAAAATCCATTTCACGAAACATGTCAGGTGAATTTATCATAACATTATCTGTACCTAATGCCAAAAGACATCCAGCATTTTCCATTTTTTCAATATCAGGAATCCCTTCAGCCAAGGAGGAATTTGCTCTAGGACAAATTACAATACCCCTAGTTATCTTAGATGCAGCCTGAAGATCACTTTTTGAAGCATGAGTCATGTGAATTAAAAAATCAGGCTTCATAGATAATGCTCGAATAGTTTCAGATTGACCAGTAAGTTGTTTAGATTTACGGACACTTTCTCGGGTTTCAGAAGAGTGAATTGCACGAAGTTTTTTTGTTTTAGAATATGAAGTCAATACAGATGTACTATGCTCATTTGCACCGCTAATACCAATTCCATCACATGTTTTAACTAAAGAAGGAAGATCCTGAATTTTTTCTTTAGGAAAAGGGTTATTTTTTTTAATTTCAGAAGAATTTTGATGAAAATCAAGTCGTCCCAAAATAATTGAACGAATTGGAATATCAGAAGATACTTTTTTTAGTAAAAGTGATCCATCTAAACCCCCCTCTCTAAAATCAACAAATGTAGTAATGCCTTTACAAATCATTGAATGGCAAGTATTTTTCATAAAAGTAGATAGATTTTCTTCTGAAGTATTTTTTAGGATTTTAGATTTAATTCCAAACATCGGATGAATTTTTTGATTCACAGTACTGTTTATCGTAATATCTTTTCCAATAGAATCAGCAATATGGGTATGTGCATTAATGAATCCTGGAATTAACAATAGGCCTTGACAATCAACTGTATCGTTCTCTAAAGTAGATTTAATTTCTGGTTGAATTTTTTGAAATTTATTATTTTTAATTTCAATATCAACATTTGAAACAAAGTCTAATTCTTCACCCAATAAAGCACTAATATTTTTTAGTAACATTATAATTCATAAACATCAGGTTTTGGTTTTCCGGAATCTCTAATATCACGAATTGTATCAAGAGATTTTGTGGCTAATTTTACTGCATCCCTACTAGTTTGTGCATTTCCAATTCCACAATTCAAAGAAATATTATCATTATTTTTAATCATATCAATAAAACTTTGAACTGAATTTTTTGCTTCACTACTTGCAACTACCATATAATTATCACCACCCATAAAAAATGTAAGTGAATTTTTTTGAATAAAATATTTTGCAATTTTTGAATGTAAGTCAAAAATTTTTACTGAAATTTCATATGGAGAATTATCTTTTCTTTTTGATTTTAAATCATCAACATCTAAATGCATTATTGAAACATTTAATTCAGATGTATCATCAATAAATCCAAAAATATTATGTTCTTTGTTTAAAATTATATTATTTTTTCTTCCATCATATGCTTTTAGATTAGCTTCAAAAGGAGATTCACCAAAACCAATTGAAATAGTTAATCGTACTTCAAATAGTCCTTCAAGTGTTTTTTGAATTTCTATGTGATCGTCTAAAGTAAGACAATTGGAAACTACAAAAAATTCATCAGATCTATTTAAAAATACCAAACAATTTTTTTCAGAAAATAATTTTTGTACTTGTTTGTAAAGTGATGCTTGAAGCATTTGTAATTCATGTTCTCTATCACTACCCAATGTCAAAGTCCATGGCCCATATTCAGTAATTTTTAAAATACTAAGTTGGATCATTTTTGAATTTTTTCCAGTTCTGTAGAAATTTTAACAAGAGCCTCAATAGCACGTTCTGCAACAGGTCTTATTCTAGCATAAGCATGTCGTTCTTGCATTCCAGGACCAGATATTCCCAAAGATACAGGTTTTTGATATTTTAATGATAATGTAGTAAGAGATTGGGCAGTAGCATGAGATATTACTTCATCATGTTTTGTTTGTCCCTTAATTATAGCACCCAAGGTAGCAACTCCGTCAATATTTTCATTTTGTAGTAATCTATCTACAATTATTGGCATATCATAGGCTCCAGGAACCATGCAAACATGAGAAATTGTTAATTGTAATAAATTAGCTTTTTCTTTTGCAACATCTAACATCCTAGATGTTATTTCCTCATTAAATTCTGAAACTACAATAGCTATATTCATAATTAATTCACCTCAGCATATTCTAAAAGTTCTTTTCCATCAATTAATGGAATGCCATTTTGTTTTCCAAATTTTTCTGCCTTGTCTACAGATAATGCAGAATATGTTTCAGCATCCATCATTTCACAAATAGCAGTTACAGGAGTTAAACCTGCAATTTGAGTTAAGTAAACAGACATTTCAGTATGTCCTTGACGTGATGCCAACAATCCTTCTGATGCAATCAATAAAGGTACATGTCCAGGAGTTTTAAATGAAGATACAAATTTTTTCTGTTTATTTTCAACTTTAAAAATATTAGCCATTTCCATAATTGTTAATGCTCTATCTTTATCAGTAATTCCAGTATATGTTTGATAATGATTTACAGATAATGAGAATGTTGGATAATCACCATATGGAGCTAAACCCATAATCATTTCTTTGTTTGAAATAGAAGAACTAGCAAGAATTTCATGCATATATTGTAAGTCAAGAGATTTTGCAAAATTATTTTCTAGTGCTATGCAGAGTAATCCACCAGCATTTTGACGCATACGTGCAACATGTTCAGGAGTGATAAATTCTGCTGCCACAACCATGTCAATTTCATTTTCACGATTAGCTGAATCAAATAATAATACAAATTCTCCACGTTTAAGAGATTCAAGTCCAGTTTCAAGTGACATATACAAAAATTATTTCGATCTAGGTATATAGTTTACTAAAAAACGGGTAATTACCACTAATGTAGTAGATAATCAGGCTTGTTTTAAAATATACTTACCAAGAATGTCAGTTTCAATATTAACCTTATCTCCTACTTTCTTAGTATGGAAATTTGTAATTTCAATAGTATGAGGAATTAATGAAACATAGGCTAATGTTTTTTTTATATCAACAACAGTTAAGCTAATTCCATCAATAGTAATTGATCCTTTCTTTACAATATATTTTGCTAAATTTTTAGGAACTTCAAAATAAACTTGAACCTCCTTAGGTTTTTTTAGAATTTTTTTTATTATTGCTACTCCATCTACATGGCCTAAAACAAAATGACCCTCTAATCTATCACCTACCTTTAAACTGCGTTCAATATTTACAACTCCACCAACTTTTAGATTACCAAGATCAGTTTTTTTTGTAGTTTCCTCAATCATTTCAAAAATACATTTAGATTTAGATATCTTGGTTGCAGTAAGACACACACCATTAAGTGCAACACTTTGTCCAATTTTTAATCCCTTTACTTGTTTACCCAAATCAATAGTCATTTCAATTGCACTTCGATTTTTAGTAATTTTTGAAATTTTGTTTACTGTACCAATCCCTTCAACAATACCAGTAAACATCAAAATAATGTAGAGAGTTTATGTATAAAATGATTTAGATATTACTAAATGAAATTATTTTGAATTTTCAAATTCATCTTCACAAAATTGATGAAAAATAGAACATTTGTTTTCTTTAGCATCAGATTTAATTTTATCCATATCTTTATTCAATACACCTTGTGCAGCTAAAAATGCCTCATCAGGCATGTTTAATTTTTCAAATAATTTTGATTTTGCAGAAGGTATTTCGCGTAAGCTTGAATCTACTCGTTGGGCTAAATCATAGTAATCAATTGAATCTTGATAATTACCAAGATGGCTAAGTGACATAGCCTTATTCATTAATGCAGTAACATCATTTGGATCAATTACAAGAGATGTATCATAATATTGAAGTGCATCTTTATGGCGATCCAATTCATTTAGAGATATTCCCATGGTGTTTAGAGCCCAAGTATCTTTAGGATTTGTTAGTAGAATGCCTTCACATAATTTTAAAACATCATCATATTGCTTCAAACTTTCAAGAGCAAAAATTTTATTTTTTAATGCGTATGTATCAGATGGTTTTATTTCAAGAACTTTATCACAATACACAAGTGCTTCTTCATAATTTTTTAGATATATCAGTGATAATGAAATATTTTGTAGAGCAAGCATATCAGTTGGATCCTTTTTGAGTAGATCTTTACAATAATTGTACAACTGATCATAATTTTCACTATTAAACATACGAGTAATTACATTTGTTGGATCAAGAAGGTCAATCATTTTATTATTTTACAATATCAAGTAGTGCTTTTGCTTGTTTATAGTGTACTTCATCTATCATTTTTCCATCAACTGTTGTAGCACCTTTACCTTTTTTTGTTGATTCTAAATACACCTTACAAACTTTTTCTGCCCATGAAATTTCAGTTTTATTAGGATAAAATGATTGATGGACTGTAGGAATTTGATCTGGATGTATAACACTTTTTCCAGCATATCCTAAACTTTTTCCAAAATTACAATCCGTTTCTAATCCCTTCAAATCTTTTAGATCTTGCCAGATACCATCAATAGCAGATATACCTGCAGCTGCTGCATCGACAGGGATTTTATATC
>Ga0209402_10002400_pt1 | contig 18804 bp, 15 predicted proteins | sample ArcticOcean_MG_C_3_FD_187437 | JGI IMG/M metagenome (GOLD analysis project Ga0209402, IMG submission 187437) | Marine microbial communities from western Arctic Ocean - ArcticOcean_MG_CB8_126 (SPAdes) (version 2) | ecosystem: Environmental > Aquatic > Marine > Oceanic | place: Arctic Ocean... | reverse complement strand
AAGATGACGGATAATTGCATCATTAAATTTAAAGGTGTGTTCAAGCTCAGCTAAAGTCTCTAAACTACATTCAATATTCATTAGAACATAATGAGCTTTGTGAATTTTTTGAATCGGATATGCAAGCTGGAGTCTTCCCCAATCTTCTAGACGATGAATTAGGCCTTTACTTGATTTAATTAAAGCTTGATATTTTTCGATCATAGCTGGAACTTGTTCGCTTTGATCGGGATGAACAATAAATACTAATTCGTAATGTCGCATAAAATTCCCTATGGTTATAGCCTCCAACTTAATTGTTGTGAAGCAAGGATTTAAAGAACATGTATTATATTGTTTTTTATAATAAAATCAATGACATTTAAAAATTAAATCATGTCTTTAATATTGGCACCGTATATTTTTTCTTTTAGATACTTTACTTGATCTCTAATGCTTGCAGCTTTTTCGAATTCTAAATTTCGAGCAGAAACTTGCATAGATTTTTCTAATTTTTTTATTTCCTTAATTATCTCAGGATCAGTTAAATCTTCATATTTTCTATTCTCTTTTCTTAATGCTCGTTCTTTTTTATGTTCCTCAACATCTTCAAGGCTTTCAATAATGTCTTTAACTTTTTTTACAATTCCGACAGGAGTGATATTGTTATCCAAATTAAATTTTATTTGCTTTTTTCTTCGCCTTTCTGTTTCATCAATTGCTGCCTGCATACTTCTAGTCACCTTGTTGCCATAAAAAATCACTTTGCCATTAAGGTTTCTTGCTGCCCTTCCCGCTGTTTGAATCAAAGAACGCTCAGACCTTAAAAATCCTTCTTTATCAGCATCTAAAACAGCTACTAATGATACCTCTGGAATGTCTAAACCCTCTCTAAGTAAATTAATTCCAACAATTACGTCAAATTTACCCATTCTTAAATCACGAATAATCTCTACTCTTTCGACTGTATCAATTTCAGAATGTAGATACCTTACTTTTATGGAATGCTCTGTAAGATAGTCAGTTAAGTCTTCAGACATACGTTTAGTCAATGTAGTTACTAGTACTCTTTCTTTTAAATTAGCCCTTTCTTTTATTTCCCCTAATAAATCATCAACCTGACTATCAGCAGGCTTAACAATAATTTCAGGATCAATTAATCCAGTTGGTCGAGCAACTTGTTCAACAATTATTTTTGAATGAGTAGCTTCATAATCTGCAGGCGTTGCACTAACAAAAATACATTGACGCATTACTGATTCAAACTCTTCAAACCTTAATGGTCTGTTGTCGTGTGCAGAAGGTAGACGAAAACCATAATCAACTAAATTCTCTTTTCTAGCTCTATCACCTTTTGACATACCTCCTATTTGAGGTATTGTTACATGGCTTTCATCAATAATCATTATTGAATTATTTGGTAGGTAGTCTAGTAATGTTGGAGCTGGATCTCCTGCTTTTCTTCCTGACAAATGGCGCGAATAATTTTCTATACCTTTACAGAATCCAATTTCATTAAGCATTTCAATATCGAACTTTGTTCTTTGCTCTATTCGTTGTGCCTCAACTAATTTACCTTGACTTATAAAATCTTTAACTCTCTCCACTAATTCAATTTTTATTCTTTCAATTGCTCTTACTGTTGTATCTCTAGGGGTAACATAATGACTTGAAGGGTAGACGGTAAAACGCTTAACTTTTTTAAATAATTGACCAGTCAATGGATCAAATGCAGTGATTGATTCAATAATATCGTCAAACAAACTTATACGAATAGCTGTTTCTGAATTCTCAGCAGGAAAAATATCTATAACATCACCACGAACTCTAAAACAACCACGAGAAAAATCAAAATCATTCCTTGTATATTGCATAGAGACCAAACGTAAAATTATATTTCTTTGAAGTAGCTTTTCTCCGACTTGAATATATAAAACCATTCCTTGGTAGTCAACAGGATCTCCAATGCCATAAATAGCCGAAACTGTTGCAACAATAACTGAATCGTCTCTCGCTAATAATGCTTTAGTTGCTGAAAGTCTCATTTGCTCAATATGATCATTAATGCTTGAATCTTTTTCAATAAAAACATCACGGCCAGGCACATAAGCTTCTGGTTGGTAGTAATCGTAATAAGATACAAAATATTCAACAGCATTATTTGGGAAAAACTCTCTAAATTCAGAATAAAGTTGGGCTGCAAGTGTTTTATTTGGCGCCATTACAATAGCCGGTCTTCCGGTTTTTGCAATAACATTGGCAATAGTATAAGTTTTACCAGATCCAGTAACACCGAGAAGCGTCTGAAATTTTTCTCCTGCGTCAATACCATGGGTTAGTTGCTCTATTGCTTTTGGCTGATCGCCAGCAGGCATAAAAGGCTGATGTAATTCAAATGGGCTATTAGGAAATTTTTGGTTCAAACTTTATATGTAAGCAAAAGTTTTATTTTAACAGTTTGAGAACTTTAATAGATACAATTACTCCATATAAATTAATTCTACTCAACGCAAAGGCATTACTTTATGAAAAAATTCTTTATTTTATTATTATTAATTGATGAAATTAAAGGGCTTGAATTAGAAAAACTACTCTAAATCTAACTTTTGTATAAATAGTAAGTATATATTTTTTATATCTAGTAAAATTTATTTGTACTTGTTGAGTTTTTAAGTAAAATTAGTTAACGAATTTTTAACAATCTATGGAATAAATTTTGCCTAATACAACACTATCAAATTGTGTTAATCGAATAAAGGAATCGCCAACTCTTGCTATAACAGCTAAAGCTGCAAAATTAAAATCTGAAGGTAAAGATATCATTGCTCTTGCTGCGGGAGAACCAGATTTTGACACACCAGATTTTATTAAAGAAGCGGCCATAAAAGCAATTAAGGACGGGCTTACAAAATATACACCAGTTTCTGGCCTCCCATCCCTAAAAGAAGCTGTAGTTAAAAAATTCAAGCGTGATAACAAGCTAGATTATGAAATAAATGAGGTAATTGTTGGTGTAGGGGGTAAGCAATGTATTTTTAATCTTTTTCTAGCATTATTAAACCTCGGTGATGAAGTCATTGTTCCAGCTCCATACTGGGTTTCATATACTGATATTGTAGAACTTACTGGTGCCTTTCCAATACTAATTAAATGTGGAATAGACCAATCATTTAAAATCACTCCAGAACAGCTAGAAAAAGCAATTACTAAAAAAACTAAAATTGTTATACTTAATTCTCCTTCAAATCCAACTGGTTCTGTTTATTCTAAAAGTGAGCTTAAAGAACTAGCTAATATATTAATAAAATATCCAGATATATATATAGTAACTGATGATATTTATGAACATATTAGACTCGATGAACAACCTTTCCATAATATTGTTATGGTAGAACCGAAATTAAAAGATCGTTGTATTATTATAAATGGAGTATCGAAAGCATATTCAATGACGGGCTGGAGAATTGGTTTTGCAGCAGGTCCTGAAAAAATTATTTCAGCTATGGGTATTTTACAATCACAATCAACATCTAATCCAACTTCGATTTCTCAAGCTGCTGCGGAGGCTGCATTATTGGGAGATCAATCTTGCATCACACCTATGCTTAATGCATTTAAAGAAAGGCATACTTTTGTAGTAAATGCATTCAACAATATTGAAGGGCTTGATTGTATAAAAGCCCAAGGTGCTTTCTACTCATTTCCTTGTGCTAAAAATGCAATTGAGAGCCTTTACAGAAAAGGTAAAATAAAAAGTAATGATGATATAGCTTTTAGTGACTATTTACTTGATACAAAAGGAATTGCTGTTGTTCCTGGATCAGCATTTGGCGCAGAAGGTTACTTTAGAATATCTTTTGCTACATCAATGGATAATTTAAGAGAGGCATTATTGAGAATTAAAGAAGCAATAGAAGGCTAGAATCATAATACAATCTTGTGCTAAAATGCTCGCTTTCTAAGATATTCCCCAATAGCTCAGTTGGTAGAGCAATGGACTGTTAATCCATGTGTCCCTGGTTCGAGCCCAGGTTGGGGAGCCAAATTCATTAAAAAAGCTCAATCACTTTGGGCTTTTTTCTATTGATAATTAACCTTTTTACCCTAAGTTTAATAGCGAAAAAAATTTATACCATCCTGCATTAATCACAAAAGGTAAAATTAATTATCTTCTTTAACAAAACTCTTTAATCTATATATATTCCCTGCAATAGTCGCTGAAATATCATAAGCCGCGGTATCAGGTTTATATTCAACAATTGCAACTAGTTCATACAGGCCAGTTCGTTGAACAGCTTTAGACAAAGTTTTTATTCCCCAAATTGCTTGTTTTGTTGGCATTATGATAGTTGGTCGCTGTTCTCTTAAAATATTAACTAATTGATCTTCATTATATTCAAGGCTTGCATAAAGTGATCTTAAATCCATAAGTCGATAAGTTGGTGGTAATAAGCCAGTAAGGGGAAATAAGCCAGAAGAAAAACCGCCACCTAATGCCAAAGTAGAATCTTTATTTGATAATTGACGAATCGCGTCAGCTGTTATCAAATAATTAGATGTTTTAATAACTTCTGGGTTTCGCCAAGAATCGGTCCATAATTGATTATATGCATTTTTTAATGTCCTTTCATCAGTGTAGTTACCGTAAATTAAATGTAGCTTAGAGTACGCACCTAAAAAACATAGTGAATAAATTAATACCATTAAATATCGTTGTGTTGTTTTAGATTCATTAGAGCTAAAATATTTCCATGCTAGGGCAATAAAACCTACAAAGCCTGGAATACATTGAGCAAAGTGATATGTCATTCCTAATTTAGTCCATGCTTCTATCATTGGTACTAATGCTATTGCTAGCCAAAATGCGAACCGCCTTAAATTAATTTTATTATCTGATAAAAAAGTTTTAGTGACATAAAAGACTGAAATGACAACCAAAATTAGTCCATACCAAAATTCTGATGCCATAAATAATCCACTTTCAATATGCTTATCTGGCGTCATTAATTTATAATCCGCAAATATCCTAATCAAGTAACTATAGCCATCAATAACTCCTACAAGATCCCAACCTCGCAACATTAAGATGACTCCCACAATAGGAAAACTTAACAGAGCTGCGCCAATAGAATATTTTAGAAATGCTTTCCATCCATAACCAATAAGGATAGATAAGCCCCCAACTATAAAATAAGGAAGCAGCGGCTCTCTAAATAAAACCCCTAATGCTGCTAATCCTCCGATAAAATAAAATACATGATGATTGTCTTTATTTACATTTTGAGAAATAAGTAACGCAGTGAAGAAGGGAATAAAAGACAACCAAATACTATTTGAAAAGCCATAGCGGATATTTATATAGTCGTTCATGATTAAAAATGATGAGATTGAAATAATAAAGGTAAATGGGAGGCTACCACTTTCTTTTATAATAACTTTGAAAAAAATAATGGATGCTATCACTGCTACGAATAAATCAATCCATCTTAAAGCCATCCATTGATTAATTTCTAACCCATAAACCCAAGAAGTCATTAGTGAATAAAGTGAAAAAGGAATTTCGCTGGGAATATTGGGCAACATCTGATAAGAGTATTGGGCTAAAAAAGTGTAAAAACCGCCATCCATTTCCGGGCCCCAGGGAATTAAATGAACCCTCATCCATCCTGTTGTAAATATCGCGACCAGAGTTGCAATAAAGAAATGCAGAAATTTCACATTAAAATTATTTTTTTTGTCGATTAATTTCATATAAACAAATACCAGATGCAACACTAACATTCAAACTTTCAACTTGACCCAACATCGGAATTGAAAAAACATCATCACATAATTCTTTAGTAAGACGCCTCATCCCCTTACCTTCCGAGCCCATAATAAGAGCTATTGAGCCACTAAAACTAATCTGATTTAGTGTATTAGGCGATTCATCATCTGTACCATAAATAAATACATCATTCTCTTTTAGGTAACGTAATGTCCTAGCGATATTTGTAACAACAACAAATGGCACCGACTCCGCTCCTCCAGATGCAACTTTTCTAACGGTAGAATTTAATCCAACAGCATTATCTTTTGGGCAAATTATTGCATGAACTCCCATTGCGTCTGCAACTCTGAAACATGCTCCTAAATTATGTGGGTCTTCAATCCCATCTAAGATTAGTAGCAAAAGTGGGACTGCTTGATCAGTCTCAACGATATCTTCAATTGTTATATACTTATTTTTTATCTCATGAATTTTTGCTACAACTCCTTGATGTTTCTGACTTGAAACAAAGCCGTCTAGCCTCTCTTTGTTTGCTAGATGGTATTTAATTTGATGTACTTCAATCAATTTCATTAAATCATTCATCCTACCGTCAGTTCTAAATTCATCAATAAAGATTTCTTTGATAGAGAGTGGATCCATTCTAATGAGGCTGGTAATCGAGTGAAAACCATAAATTATTTTTTCTGAGCTCATCTTTTTTTAGACTTCCTTGCCTGCTTAGGGATTCTTTTTTGTTTCTTTATTTTTTTTGGTTTACTTTTTGCCCCTTCTAATGAAAAATCAATTTTAGTAGTTTCTAAATCAACTCTTACCACTTTAACTTTTAATCTATCACCTAAACGATATGACAGATTAGTTCTCTCGCCTATCATCGCATGTTTATTTTTGTCATAAGTAAAATAATCATTACCGAGTTCTGTGACATGAAGTAAACCTTCAATATAAACCTCATCTAATTCAATAAAGAGTCCAAAACCAGTAACTCCTGCAACTGTACCTTCGAAAATTTGACCAACTTTATCCTGCATAAAATAACATTTAAGCCATGACTCAACATCACGAGTTGCTTCATCTGCAGTTCTTTCTGTTCCAGAACAGTGCTCTGCAATCTTTGCAATATCTTTTAATTTATAAGGCTTATTTAATAATTTAGTTTTGATTGCTCTATGTACAATAAGGTCTGGGTATCTTCTTATTGGCGAAGTGAAATGCGTATATGCATCATAGGCAAGACCAAAATGCCCTAAATTCTTATTGCTATAAACAGCTTGTTGCATCGATCTTAATAAAACCGTTTGTAAAAGATGTGCTTCTGGTCGATTTGATACCTTTTGAACTAATTCTCTATAATCTTTAGGAGTGGGCTTATTTCCGCCTTGGAGTGATAAACCAAATTCAGCTAGAAAATTTCTTAAATTATCAAGCTTTTCTTCTGAAGGACATTCATGATTTCTAAAAAGTCCGTCTATGTTATCTTCAAGCAAAAATTTAGCTGCGCAAACATTTGCTGCAAGCATACATTCTTCAATTATACGATGAGCCTCGTTCCTAAAAATTGGCTTGATAAAATCAATTTTTCCTTGGTCGTTGAATACAATAGCAGTTTCAGTAGAGTCAAACTCCAAAGCACCCCTTTTATCTCTTTCTTTTAACATTATCTGATAAAGGTTTTGCAAATTTTTTAAGTCTGGAACAATAGAATTGTAATCACTTTTCAAGACTTTATCGTCATGATTTAAAATTTTATCAACTATGGTGTAAGTCAACCTTGCCTTAGAGTTCATTACTGAAGGATAAAATTCGTAAGTTAATACACTTCCCTTATCATTGATTACCATGTCGCAAACCATACAAAGTCGATCAACATTTGGTTTTAGAGAGCATAATCCATTTGAAAGTGCTTCAGGCAGCATTGGGATTACTCGCCTAGGAAAATAAACAGAATTACCTCTTTCTATAGCTGAAGAATCTAGCTCACTTGATTGTTCTACATAGGAACTAACATCAGCTATTGCAACAACTAAACGCCAATTTTCACCATTACGTTCTGCATAAACTGCATCATCAAAATCTTTAGCTGTCTCGCCATCAATAGTAACTAAGGCTAGATCTCTGAGATCTTTACGCCCTTTAAAGTCAGCAGGCTTTACCTCCGAAGAAAAAATATTCGCTTCATCTAGAACATTTTTACTAAATTCATATGGGAGACTATGTTTTCTCAAAGCAATTTCAATCTCAATTCCACTATCTTTATAATCTCCAAGAATACTAATTACCTTTCCCATTGGTTTAGATTTAAAACTTGGTTGAGTGGTTATTTCTACCTCAACGATTTGACCAACTTTTGCTTTCATATCAGATTCATAGGGTATTAAAATATCCTGACAGATTCTTTTATCCTCAGCAGCAACAATAGTCACGCCTTGGGTCTGAACAACCCTACCGACCAATACTGTATTAACTCTTTCTAAGACCTCAACAATTTTACCTTCCATCTTTCCTTTTCGATCTTGGCCAGTAACTTGAACCATCACCCGATCATTGTTGAATACCTGACTCATCTCTCTAGGAGTTAAAAAGATATCATTCTGAGTTTTATCTTCCGGTATAAGAAAACCAAACCCATCTGGATGGCCTGAAACCCTTCCAGCAATTAAGTTAAGTTTGTCTGCAATACAAATAACATTTTTCCTATTAATTAGAATCTGTCCTTGACGAACCATAGCCCTTAAACGCTTTTCAATAATAGCTATTTCATCATCATTGATCTCTAAAATCTGAAGTAACTCTTTTTTATTAATTGGAATGCCATGGTCTGACATAACTTGAAGAATCAATTCCCGACTAGGAACTGGATTGTCATACAAATTTATCTCTCGTTCAAACTCGGGATCATTATCCCTTATTCTAATTTTCTTTTTTGACATTGGATTGTAAATTATATTTATTTGTGTGCATAAAGATGAGGGATGTTACGCCCTATTCCCTTAAAATCCAACCCAAAACCATAAACATAGGCATCAGGAACCTCTAAGCCGAAGAAATCGGGCTTAATTGATTTTATTTTATCTATTTTTTTATCAAAGAGGACCGCAATTAAAACCTGTTTAGCCCCAATTTCAATAAGCTTTTTCTTTATATTATTTAAAGTTATACCCTCATCTAAAATATCATCTATAACTAAAACTGTTTTATTTTTTATTAAATCTAAGTTTGGTTCATAAATCCAATTAACAGTTTTTTGCCCTTCATTATTCAAGTATCTTGAGGCATGGATATAATCCAGTTTGCAATGAAAGTTAAGTTTCGGGATTAACTGTCCAGAAAAAATAAGAGCGCCATTCATAACTGGAAGAATTGTAACTTCCTGATCACTTAATATGGAATTACAATTGTCAGCAATATTTGAGATTGCATCACTAATTTTTTTATTTGAGTATATGAGGGAAGATTCAGATATTAACTCTTTAATATTCATATCTTTAACCGTGACCTTAAGTAAGCCTCTAACTCATCTCCAAATATTTCATTTTTTAGGGCATATTCAATATTCGCTTTAATAAAGCCTAATTTATCACCACAATCATATCTTGTTCCTTCAAACTCGTAAGCATAAACAGGATGAGTTGATAGCATTAATTTAATACCATCAGTTAATTGAATCTCATTACCTGTTCCAAATGAAATATTTTCTAAAAATTTCAATATTTGATTACAGAAAATATACCGGCCTACAACACCTAAATTAGACGGGGAGTTTTCAGGGAGAGGTTTTTCAATAATATCAGTTAATTTCATCTTATTTGAGCTCTCTTGACTTATTGACACCATCCCATAATGAATAGAACTAGCTTTATCAATTTTTTGAACTGAAATAATCGAAGAGTTATTATCCTTATATTGTTCTACCATTTGTTTTAGGGTGCCCGTTTTAGAATCAATTAGGTCATCAGCTAAAATAACAGCAAAAGGTTCATCATTAATAATTGGTTTAGCTTGTAAAATGGCATGCCCTAAACCTAAAGGCTCTTCTTGAAAAACGTATTTGCATGAAGCCTCCTTAGGAATTATTTCATTCATTTTGCTTAATAATTCTTTTTTTTCCTCAGTTAAATTCGACAACTCAGTATTCAAATTACTATCGAAATGTTCTCTAATGCCTATTTTTGATTTAGCGGTAACAAAAATAAGCTCTGTAAATCCTGCATCTAAGGCCTCCTCAACTGCATATTGAATCAACGGCTTATCTACAATGGGTAACATTTCTTTAGAGGTAGCTTTCGTTGCTGGGAAAAACCGTGATCCAAGACCAGCGACTGGAAAAACAACTTTACTAAGCTTCATATATTTTAGCCTTATTCAAATTTAATATAATTATAATATCTAAGAATTTTTTAATCATTTTTCTATATTCCAGCTAGCTTTTTTTTGATTGTCTTCGACTCTATTTTGCACCCATAATTCATCCTGATCTGAAATCTCTTTTTTCCAAAAAGGCGCGTCTGTTTTAAGAAAATCAATAATAAACTCACAAGCTTCAAATGCATCTTTTCTATGTTGGCTCGCAACAACAACTGCAACAATAGGTTCGCTTGGAAGTAATTTTCCTATCCTATGAACTATAAAAATATCCTCAAGGCTCCATCTAGACTTAGCATTCAATTCAATCTTCATTAATGCTTTTTCACTCATACCTGGATAATGTTCTAAATACATTTGTTTTAATTTTTTTGTTTTTGTATCCTCGTTGTATTCCCTGACATACCCAATAAAAGAAACAACAGCCCCAATAGAGGGTTTATTTTTCCTTAAGTTAGAGATTATTTTCTCAACATCAAATAGCTCTTTTTGAATATAGATTGTCATTTAACCGCCTGTAATTGGAGGAAAAAATGCTAACTCATCTCCATCATTTAGAGGATCATTCCAGTCACAAATCTCTTGATTAATTGCAACTCTGATTGAGTCTTTTGCATTTAAAAGTTTAGTCCAAGAACCTTGCTCTTTTTCGCTTAAAAAACTTAATAATTTATAAGGAGAGTTTTCAGATTCTAAAATCTCAATATCTTTTTCATGGACCCCGAACATCTCTCGAATTCCTGCAAAAAAAAGAATACTAATCTTCATTTTCCTGCTTCTCGTCATTCAAAATCTGCTCTTCAAATTCTAATAGATCATTTGGATCTTCTTTTAACTCTACTTTCTCAATCTGAGAAAATCTTCTTGAAATTTTTTGGCTAGAAACATGAACATCTTGAGCATTTTCATGAGCCAAGCGAATATTATCAGCTAATTTTTTCATTCTAGTATCAAAACGATCAAAATCTTTTCCTAATTTTCCAAGTTCAGCCTTTATAACATGAACTTGCTTTCTGGTTTCAACATCTTTTAAAACTGCTCTAGCTGTGTTTAACACGGCCATTAAAGTAGTTGGAGAAACTAACCATACCTTTTTTGACATTGAGTCTTGAATTAACTCAGGATGATATGCATGAATCTCAGCAAAAACTGCTTCTGCAGGAATAAACATTACGGCTCCATCAGAAGTTTCTCCAGGAATAATATATTTTGTGGCTATATCATTAATATGTTTACGCACATCTAATTTGAATTGTTTTTGCGCCTTAGCTTTATCTAAGTCTGATCCAGATACATCAAACATTTTTTGATAATTTTCCATTGGAAATTTTGAATCTACAGCAACGGTCCCAGTAGGTTCTGGAAGGAATAAAACACAATCTACTTTTAAACCATTTTTAAATGTGTGTTGCAACGCAAATGAGTCTGGGGGTAGAATATTTTTAATAAGGCCTTCTAATTGAAGCTCCCCAAAAGCCCCTCTTGATTTTTTATCGCCTAACAATTCCTGCAAGCTCACCATATTTGTTGTAAGGCCATCGATTTTCTTTTGCGCCTCGTCGATTGTTGCCAATCTCTCCATTACACTTACAAAAGTAGCATTAGTTTTCTTAAAACCTTCTTCTAATCTTTCATGAACTTTTCCAGTGATTTCTTGCAGTCTTTTGTCTACAGTTTTAGTTAAACTTTCAACACTTGCCATCAATTGCAGGGAAGTGTTCTTTAGTGAAGACTGAACAGTTTCTTGTTGTGTTTTTCCTTGTTCAGACAATGTTTTATGAAGCCTATCCGAAAGCTTATTTAATGCATCATTTATATCAACCAGCATTTGACGATGCTTTTCTTCCAAAACCTTTGGGACATCTTGATCTTTTTTTGTTTGAAATATCTTCCATAAAATAATTAAACTAATAGTTATAATTATTAATAGAAGAATTTCAATAATCATTATTACTTTGCTACGTCGAGCGCTTGCTTAACATCGGCAATAATATCGTCAATGTGCTCAATTCCTACTGAGATTCTTATCATATCTTCACTTACACCTGCTGCTTTTAATTCTTCTGGATTTAATTGTCTATGAGTAGTGGAAGCGGGATGGCATGCGAGAGATTTTGCGTCTCCTATATTTACTAACCTTAAAATCATCTGGAGAGCATCTATGAATTTTGTTCCAGCTTCAATTCCGCCCTTAATTCCAAAGCTAATTATTCCAGAAGCTTTTCCACCGGTAATTTTCTTACAGTTATCATGATATTTATCATTAGGTAATGCTGCATAATTTACCCAATCTACTTGATTATGAGATTCTAAAAATTTTGCTAAAGTTAAAGCATTCTCACAATGTCTTTCCATTCTTAGCCCAAGAGTTTCAAGGCCTTGCATTATTAAGAAGGCGCTATGTGGAGAGAGTGCTGCGCCTGTATTTCTTAAGGGAACAACTCTACAGCGGCCAATAAATGCAGCGGGGCCTAAAGCTTCTGTATAAACAACTCCGTGATAAGAAGGATCTGGTTCATTAAGCATTGGATATTTTTTTGGCTCTTTAGCCCAGTCAAACTTTCCTGAATCGACTATAACTCCACCGATTGTAGTACCGTGACCACCTATATATTTAGTTAAAGAATGAATAACAACATCAGCACCAAAATCAAAAGGTTTACATAAATAAGGCGTTGGTACAGTATTATCAACAATTAAAGGTATATTATGTTTGTGAGCAATATCCGCTAATTCCTTCAGATCAACAATATTACCTAACGGGTTTCCAATTGACTCGCAATATAGTGCTTTAGTTTTATCATCAATAGCAGAATCAATGGCATCAAAATCTCCTGCGTCAACCATTTTTACGTTAATACCTTGTTGAGGAAAGGTATGAGCGAATAGATTATATGTACCCCCATATAGTTGGTTTGTACTAACAATATTATCCCCCGCTCGTGTAATACACTGAATTGAAGCAGTAATAGCAGCCATTCCAGATGCTAATGCAAGAGAAGCAATTCCACCTTCCATCTCAGCAACTCTTTGTTCAAGAACAGCATTTGTAGGATTCATTATTCTGGTATAAATATTACCTTCAACTTTAAGATCAAATAAATCTGCACCGTGTTGAGTATTATCAAACGTAAATGATGAAGTTTGATAAATTGGAGTAGTTGCAGCCTTAGTGGTCGATTCGGATTCATAACCATGGTGTAATGCAATAGATTCTAATTTCACTTTATAGCTCCATATTCAATTATTTAATTAAATTTAATATTAACAGATAAAGAAATACCTAATTACATATATTTACTTATTTTATTAACGTCATATCAATCATTTTAAATTCTTCTTTTACTAGTTTCTCAGCTCCACTTGGTAATGAAATAAAAACTTCAACTTTTTCTTTAAATTTTTTTTCATTTATTTTACCTTTATTCTTATAAATTACATTAATTAATTTTTCTAACTTATTGTATTCTATTAATATTTTATAATTATTATAGTTAATAAAAATAGCTATTTTAGAATTGATCAATGCACCTATTCCTGCTTGACTATAGGCTCTTGCAAGCCCGCCCATACCTAAATTAATACCGCCATAATAACGAACAACTGCAAGACCGCAATTGATAATTTTTTTGGATTCTAATATATTAATTAATGGCCTTCCTGCTGTCCCTGATGGTTCACCGTCGTCACTAAAATGAGGTTCAATAATATTCTTTTTAATACGTAAACCAAAAACCGTATGGCTTGAAGATGAGTTATTTTTCTTTATCTCACCAACTCTATCTAAAAATTGCTCTCTTGATTTTGATATGATGCTATAACCTATGAATTTTGATTTATTTACTACTAACTCAGATTTTCCTTCTGAAGTTATTATAAGCACTGTTAACTAAGACCCTCAATTTCTCCATTATTATTAATAGAAATTCCTTCGCTTGCTGGTTTTAAGGGTAATCCAGGCATAGTCATAACGCTCCCACAAATGGCGACAATAAAGCCCGCACCCCTAACCAACCTAATCTCTCTAATAGTAAGTGAATGATCAGAAACGGCACCAATACCCTTTGGATCTCCAGAAAAAGAATATGGTGTTTTTGCAATACATACTGGAAAATGTGCATATTCATCTTCAATTTTTTTAAGTTGTATTAAAGCCTCATCCTCAAACACAACATCTTTGGCTCGGTAAATTTTTTGAGCAATTGTTGATAATTTGGATACGATAGAATCTTTTTTATCGTAAAGAAATTTAAATTGATTTGGCTTTTCAACAAGAGTCATTGCCTCTTGGGCTAATAATTCTGCACCTTTTGAGCCCTGCCCCCAATGTGAACATAATATAGCCTTGAAACCTAAGTCTTCGACTTTATCTTGAACGAATTTCACCTCTTCATCGGTATCTGTTTGAAAGTGATTAATAGCAACTACTATATTTAAACCAAAATGTTGACTACAATTTTCAATATGGCGCTCAAGATTAGAAAATCCTTTCTCAAGTGCATTGAGATCTTGATCGTTGAGATCTTCAACTTTTTTCCCACCGTGGTACTTCATAGCTCTAATAGTGGCTACAATGACAATTAAACTAGGATTTAATCCTGTTTGTCGGCACTTAATATTAATAAATTTTTCTGCCCCTAAGTCAGCGCCAAATCCAGCTTCAGTTACAACATAATCAGCCATATCTACTCCTAATTGAGTAGCTATATATGAGTTACATCCATGTGCAATATTAGCAAAAGGGCCCCCATGAATTAAGACTGGGTTATGCTCCAATGTTTGAACCAAATTAGGCATAAAAGCATCTTTTAACAAAGCAGCCATTGAGCCTTGAGCTTTTAGATCTTTTGCAAATATAGGTGATTTATTCTTATCAAGATTTTGTGCAACTTGTATTTCTCCCAATCTATTTGTCAAGTCATCTAATGAAGATGCTAAGCAAAAAATTGCCATCACCTCACTTGCTACTGAAATATCGAATCCACCTTGATATTGATAACGAGCATTATCTATAGTGATCTTTCTTAAGGACCTGTCATTCATATCTAACCCTCTTTTGAAGGTAATTGCATTTGGATCAATCCCTAATTCATTTCCATGATAAATATGATTATCAATTAGCGCTGAAAGAAGATTGTTTGCTGAGGTAATGGCGTGGAAGTCTCCGGTGAAATGTAAGTTAATATTCTCCATTGGAATTGCTTGTGCATACCCACCTCCTGTAGCACCGCCCTTCATACCAAATACAGGTCCTAATGAAGGCTCACGCAAGCACGCTACGACACTTTTACCTTGGCTTGCAATAGCGTCAGTTAATCCAATTGTTGTTGTTGTTTTACCCTCACCTGCAGGAGTTGGACTCATTGCAGTAACCAAAATCAGTTTTCCATTTTTTTTCTCTGCTTGTTTTAATTCTTTAAGATTGATTTTTGCCATATAAGGACCAAAATTAACCAATGCCTCTTGAGTAATATTTATTTTCTTTGCAACATCTTCAACTTTTTGTAAATGTGCACTTTGTGCAATTTCTAAATCAGATTTCATAACTAACCTTTCAGTATTATTTTTATTGATGTTAACTTAAATTACTTATCTTAAATATTTTTTTTAGTTAAAAAATTTCTTAATTCTGAATCCTTGATATCAGGGGTAAACATTTTTATAAAATCATAGGTAAATCCTCTTACAAAAGTTTTTTTTCTGATTCCAATAAAGGTAGTGCTAGTTGGGAATAAGTGGCTAACATCCCTACTTTCCAAAGCAGAATCTTTGTTTTTATCATAAGCCATCTCAGCAATTAACCCAACACCCAAATCTAATTCTACATAAGTTTTTATTACATCGGCATCAATTGCAGTAAGCATAATATTGGGACTAATATTTGCCTCTTTAAACACTTCCGAAACAATTGTACTTCCAGTAAAAGCATAGTCATATGTAATCATTGGGTATGAGGCAATATCTTGCAATGTAATCTCTTTAATTTTCATTAACGAATGATTTTTTGGAAATACTAAGACGCGATTCCATGAATAACAAGGTATACATAAAATATTATCGTTTTGCCCAATCGACTCAGTAGCTATTCCAACATCAGCATCTCCCTTTAAGATCTGCTCAGTAACTTGCGAAGGGTCGCCTTGATGAATATTTAAATTAATTTTAGGATATTTTTTCACAAAAGCTTCAACTATTTTTGGTAATTTATACCTTGCTTGCGTATGTGTTGTGGCAATTGTAAATGTTCCAGTATCATCTTTTTCGTACTCATTAGATATATTCTTTATATTAGTAACCTCTCTAATAATTTCTAAAATCGATTTATATAAATCATTTCCGGCGTCACTAAGGCTAGTTAATCTCTTACCATTTCTTTGAAAAATCTTTATTCCTACCTCATCCTCTAGAAGTTGAATTTGTTTACTAACTCCTGGTTGAGATGTGTGCAAAGATTCAGCAGCTTTAGAAATATTAAAGTCATTTTGCACTATTTGATAAACGCATCTTAATTGTTGTAATTTCATATATTTAAAAGTTATATTAATAGAAATATTTATTATTAAAATAGTATATCAAAATCTGATATATTTCACTCCAATTAATTTAAATTAGTGACATATGGGTATTGAGTATATATTTTCAGGTTTTGTGGTTGGGCTTTTAGTGGGTTTAACTGGAGTTGGTGGTGGCTCATTAATGACCCCCCTTCTAGTTTTAATATTTAAATTTCCAACTGCTATAGCAATTGGTACAGACCTTCTTTATGCTGCAATCACAAAATCAGCTGGAGTTATTTCACATTCTCGTTTAGGTAATATTGAATGGAAAATTGTAAAAAACCTAATGTTAGGTAGTATTCCAGCATCATTCTTAATGACATACTATTTAAAAGGGATTGATTTATACGCATATGAGAATGTAAGAATGATTAATTTTTCATTAGGGATCGCATTAGTATTAACGTCTTTCGCTGTTATATTACAACCACTGATATCAAAAAAATCAAGTGTACGACAAACCAGAGCGGCAATTAATACAACTATTATGACTGTCTTATTAGGTTTATCATTAGGTGTATTAGTTACTTTAACTTCTGTTGGTGCAGGTGCTATGGGTGTAACAGCATTACTTTTACTTTACCCTCAAATGAGCATTAAAAAAATAGTAGGTACTGATATCGCCCACGCTGTTCCTTTAACCCTATTTGCAGGATTGGGACATCTGAATTTAGGTACAGTAAATACCTACTTATTGTTATCATTATTAATAGGCTCAATACCTGGGATATCATTAGGTAGTCATTTAAGTTCGAAAATTGATGAAAAATGGTTGCGTTACATCTTAGCTATTGTTTTATTAATTGTTGGTATTCAATTAACTAGGTAATAAAAAGGTTATGTATGTATAAATATGATCACATTGATCAGAAAATTGTTAATGAAAGAGTGAATCAGTACCAAAATCAACTCGATCGTTATTTGAATAAAGAGCTGTCAGATGAAGAATTTAGACCTCTTCGACTTCAAAATGGTCTATATATTCAACGTCACGCACCCATGTTAAGAGTGGCGATCCCTTATGGGCTTCTTTCTTCAAACCAACTTTTTAAATTAGCTGATATTGCTGATAAATATGATAGAGGATATGGGCATTTTAGCACCAGACAGAATATCCAATTCAATTGGCCAAAGCTTGAAGATAGTCCGAATATTCTAAGAGCATTAGCAGAAGTAGAAATGCACGCTATTCAAACTTCAGGAAACTGTATTCGAAATATAACTACGGATCAATTTGCAGGAGTTACCCATGATGAAATAATTGACCCAAGACATATAGCAGAAATCTTAAGGCAATGGAGCACATTCCATCCTGAGTTTGCTTTGCTTCCAAGAAAATTTAAGATTGCAATAACTGGTTCAAAAAAAGACCGTGCATTAGTTCAATGTCATGATATTGGTCTTGAGTTTTTTACTAATAAGAACAATAAAATGGCCATTAAAGTTTGGGTTGGGGGTGGTTTAGGCAGGACCCCTATGATTGGATCTGTCATAAAAGATGAACTTCAATGGGAGCATATTCTAACTTATTGCGAAGCAATATTACGCGTCTATAATCTTTATGGTCGAAGAGACAATATATATAAAGCACGGATTAAAATACTAGTAAAATCGCTTGGGATAGAGGCCTTTAAAAAGCTTGTTGAAGATGAATGGAAATACATAAAAGATGGTCCAAACACTATCAACACAGAAGAACTTGAACGAGTAGGTGAATATTTTTCTGAGCCAAATTACAAAAAAAATATAGAAAGCAATCTAAAAGATTATGAAAATGAAAAGGCTTTTACTCAGTGGCTATCTAAATGTACCAACACTCATAAAAAGAAAGGTTATCGTGCAGTTACTTTTTCTTTAAAAGCGACTGGAAGCGCACCTGGTGATGCCTCATCGTCTCAGATGAGAGCGGTTGCAAATTTATCCGAAGAATATAGCTTTGGTGAAATTCGGGTATCACATGAACAAAACTTAATTTTAGCTGACGTCCAAGAAGATAAGCTTTATGAGTTATGGGTTAAAGCCAAAGAGTACCATCTAGTTACTCCAAATATAGGGCTTTTAACAGATATTATATGCTGCCCAGGTGGTGATTTTTGCTCCCTAGCTAATGCTAAAAGTATTTCAATAGCACAATCT
>Ga0209402_10002394_pt1 | contig 18840 bp, 12 predicted proteins | sample ArcticOcean_MG_C_3_FD_187437 | JGI IMG/M metagenome (GOLD analysis project Ga0209402, IMG submission 187437) | Marine microbial communities from western Arctic Ocean - ArcticOcean_MG_CB8_126 (SPAdes) (version 2) | ecosystem: Environmental > Aquatic > Marine > Oceanic | place: Arctic Ocean... | reverse complement strand
ATGACCTTTCAGCGATTTGTTTAAAGTTGCACTGGCATGGTTGGCGTTAGCTCTGGCTTCTGTGGTGTAACGAGGAAGGGCATATGGTCCAGACTGTGTTTCTATAATCCTACGTGCTGCCCATAGGGATGCACCTACCAATGGCACGAGCCTTTCACTGGTTGCAGTCTTCAATGGCCGCCAAGGATGCTGCTGTAAAATGAGATGCGGATATTCATGGTCGAGTTTGATGTCGTCTATCGCTAGTCCAACAGCTTCAGCCAACCTCATGCCGGTATCACTCACAAGTGCAATTAACCATCTGAGGTCATCATCGGTCTGACGACACTCAGTCTGGATGTGGTGAATGTCTTCTATCGGTATTGGTGGTCGCTCCCTCACGTCATTACGTGATGGCAGATACGTACCCTTGAATGGATTAGGTGTTTGAATGCCGTGTTCTGTCAGTGTCAGTTGGAATACTGCCCTTATGACACTGAAGATACGTTTCACAGAGCTGCTGGATAGGTCCCTGGCAAACAAGGTATCTCTGAACCGTGCTGCATCTGTTGAGGTGTATTGATCGACAGGTAGATCACCCAAGGCATCAATCAGGTAAGACACCGCCCTTCTGTTTGCGGTGAAGAACAGCTCACCTTTGCCTGACCCCTTCAACTCCAGATACGTCTCAAGTGCCTCACTGATCGTTGGTCCGACGGATCCATGAGACTGATGCACAACAGGTGACAACGACAGCACACCCAGATGCTGCAGTCTGATATTCGCCCAAGCTTGTTCAAGATGTTCCGACCACACGATTGCCGTCTTAACAGCACGGCTATGTGATTTGGTTCTGAGAGACCGAACGATACGCCCAAACCCGTAATGCGCTCTTACATCAACCGGCACGTGACGGCTGAAGTAGAAAACGTCGCGCTTACGATACAGATAATGCGTACCAAAAGTGTCTACCATATTGTCTACCCCACAAACAGCCAAAACACAGCTTTGTGTTGCAGATCAATTGGTTAGCTTACGTGATAACACTTAAAGTGGTGCCCAGGGGCGGAGTTCGATTCTCCGTGAGAGCACCAGCACCCCTATCGATACAAGCTATATCAATAGGTTAGTCATTCCTGTGGTTGGATCAAGAGGCACATTCTGTACATCAGTTTGTACATCAGTCTCAGGCTATCAACATGACTAGGGGTAGGCGGGAGCCACGGGGGGTATGGGGGGTATATATAGATGAGCTTCCGGCACTTATCGGAATTAACCCGTCAACAGCTAGGGTATGCCTAGGAGGCTATATAAGACTCACTGAGAGGCCTTAGCGGTATCTGGCGGAGAGTTTGCCTAGATTTAGATGGATAGCCTGTATGAGTCTTAGAATGAGCTTATGAGACAGTGTGATGGTTAGGGTGTGGTTGTTATATTAAATAGCTTATTTACAGTTGGTTATGGGGTTATTCCTTATGACTCCACATATTAGGGAGGTGGAGGCCCCAAGGCCGTAACCGACCTCTCCTTATGATATAGAGGTTAGTTAGATACCTTACTCGATATCATTGAATCGATTGCTAATTCAAAGACCAAAACAGGGCGCGTGTTAATTATCCGAGAGCCTTCTTTTTCGGTTAATCCAATCACTACCTGTTTTTGTCAGGCCTCTAAAAATCCGCCCCCTTTGTTTTAAACCTGTGTCTTACGAGCTTACGATTGCGGCGTCATAGACCTCACGCCATTGCCGAATTGCTCCTATGTGATCATCCATTGTTTTAAATTCTGATCCCATTGTCACAAGCGATATATGACTACCGCCTGCATTTGACCAATTAATAATATCATGCGGCCATTGATTAGGACCGCGATTAAATTGCTGAATTGATTCGAATCCAAAACCGTCCACGGGTCGGCCAAATTCCGCTAATTTCTTTTCAATGTAACCTTTATGCTCTATCGCTTCAGTTTGGCTCCGGCCGGAAAAGAGGAACCCATCCCCTACGCGAGCTGCCCTATCATATGCTGGTTGACTGAATCCACCCAACCAGATGGGTATTTTTCTATTCGGCCTTGGTAAGATGCCGGCTCTGACTATTTTATGATCCTCATCTTCATAATCTAGGAGAGGTTCATCCCATAACTTACGAAGAAGAGCAATTTGGTTTTCCTGACGTCGACCTCGTCTCTTAAAAGTTTCTGGTATTTCGAGGCCCTCAAATTCAACCCAATTCCAACCGACCCCAACACACAGCCTAACCCTACCGTCAGAAAACAAATCAACATCCGCCACCTGCTTTGCTACCAGGGCCGTTTGCCTTTGGGGTAGAATCAAAACCCCTGTTGTTAATTCAATCTTTTCCGTTACACCCGCCAAATAAGCAAATGTGACCAGCGGCTCATGGAACGGATCGGTGTCTTTATATGGGCCGGTCAGTTTTGGATTTCTATCCGAATGATCCGCGCCTAGAACATGGTCATAAAGAATTAGGTGGTCATACCCAAGTCCCTCTGCAGCCTGAGCAAAAGCTTTAACTGCACCAGAATCCCCCTTAAGCTCTGTTTGTGGATAGACTACGCCCGCTTTCATCGCAAATTCCTCATTTAGTTATTAGATTAATCCTTATGACTCCACATATTACGGAGGCGGAGGCCCTAAGGCCATAGCCGACCTCTCCTGAGGGTATATGGGATTGGGTATAGGTTTTGATCACTTGAACTCAGAGAACATTGCCTAACTTTGCTTAGCCGGAGGTATTACCCATACGCTTGGGCTTCGCATTGGTCCCATCCTCATTGAGCCGATGCTGATGGTATACCGTGTGTGCCACATTATGCGTTACCCAAGATAACGCTTCGTCACTGAAATACTCTATCGTGACCTGAGCATCATTTGGGTTATCCAGGGTTCCAATATTTATGACCTGGACGTCCGGAAATCGTTCCAGAATGGTACCCAGGTTTGTGCCACATTTATTACAAAAAATTGGATATATCGCTCGTCCATGATCAGGAATTACGTGTTTATATTCGCCCATGCTGTCACCATAAAACTGGACCGATGCTTTATTCACAGTTATTGCCGGCCTTGAAGCCATCCCTGTTTGTTTCTGACAAAATCCACAATGACATATGTATCCGCGTTGTGGAGTTTCAGAGATGACGTAGCGCACAGAACCGCAAAGGCAGCCCCCAGTTAATTTTTTCGATCCCATTATTTGTTCCAATTGCTGCATCAAGAAACTTTAATTGCCAGGATACTTCTCGCATTCACTAAAATTAAGATCTCACTTCAATCTCTCCAATTCAAGCATAGAACGGCGTGCTTTAAGGTGCTGATGCGGATCGAGCAGCTCACACTCTTGGAGCGCTTCTGACTCAGCCTGACCGACTAATGATTTGGATAAACGGCGTCGTACCCTTTGCGGCGCTTAGCTCGAGCGCCTTTATCGCCGGATTCATTGTTAGCCCCCGTGGTTTGTAGAGGTGGAGCAGGAGCATTATTTCAGCCCTTCAGGTGCGCTGCGCCGCCCGCCGCCATGGCCGAACACGAAGCCGAGATGATCAGCGGCCTTGGGCATATACAAGCGTGGGATGCACTACTGCGGTGAATACATGGCTCGATGCCCGGAAGACGACTCATGTCCGAGGAGCGCCCTATCATCCTCAGACCCAGGGTAAGATCGAGCGGCAGAAAGAAGAAGGGCATCAAACCCTGAAGAACCTGGCTCCGGCGGATGTCTGCTTCGGTAGGAGGACAGGAGATCCTCGAAGAGCGCAGGCACATCAAACGACAGACCCTTGAACACCGGCGCTTGCTACACCGCAAAATTGCCGCCAACGGGCCGAACCGGTTCCACTAGAATCGAACGGTTTCGTGGTTGATATCGATGCCGCGTTCGAACAGAAGGTCTTCGACCTGACGCAGCGAAAGGTGATAACGGGCGTACATCATCACAGCCAAGCGGATGATCTCGGGTGAACTGTTAAAAAATCCGAACGGCTTTCGCATCCAACAAAACTACGAACAACGATCTCTACCCTGCAAGTCAGTTTGGTCTGACAACGCCATTGGAATTCATCGAAGTCAGCTTGCGAGCCAAACGCTTCGTCGGGTCGAAGGACAATCCGTCATAGGGCTTGAAGTGCCGACTTAACTCGGTATCGCAAAGCAGCCTGAATTCCGATCGCTCCAAAGTCGGCACAAGATCCCAGACGACGGAGAGACAAATCTGATCGCAATACCAGTTTCCAGCTTCGGCGCGGGCGTCGTAGAGCCCGGCGGCAAGCCGGGACAAGCACCGAGCGCCCCAATTTCCGAGGCGAGTGTTTGAAAAATAAACAAATCCCGCGCTGTGTCGTAACCAAGGAAGATCCGATCCTGTGTCTCGCCAGCCGCCCGCGCTTAAAGACAATTGTCGCACAAATTCAGGATCACCCAAATCGACCGCTGCGTCGATATCGGTGGCAATCACCAAGTCTTTGTTCTGCAGAATACCGGGTAGGTCAAGAAAACGCCTCAAGGTATAGAAAGCCTTGTCCGTTACCGGCGCTTCGTTGATCTTAAAATCGATCGGGATATGGCTTGCTCTTCTGATGGTCTCAAGATGTTCGACCCGCGGTTTACCATCCACAAATATAGTAATCTCAAAAGACGCCGAGGCCGGTGGTACAAGCTGGTTGACGTATGCCGCGCCAAACATCTCCAGAAAAACCGGATCGCACGAAACGACCAAGCCGATATTGTTCACGCCTTCCAGCCGATCGGGCAAACTCGAGTCAATGCCCTCGCCCCGGACAATGGCTTCCGACCGCGCGCGGCTCGGGTAAAGCCGAACCCCATTAAATAAGACCCCCAGATCGGAGCTCACATTCGTTCCTTTCGCGACGGCCTCTTCGTATCTCCCCATAGTGAACAAGTGAAGGCTTTCGAAACCGGCAGCATAGGCGTCCCTCACGACCGGAAGATCAACCGCACGGACATAGTTGGGTAACTTAACCGCCCCCTTGCAGCTATAGACCGACCAAAGAAAAATACGCGCCAAGGTCTTTAGTGTTTCATCGCTCGACGAAGGTTTTCTGGACATTTGTTTTAACAATTGATGCGAAAACTCTATACTTTTTTCATTTTTGAATTTAGCCAACATAGCTGTCAGCATTAACATTTGCTGTATAGAAAATGATATTTTCCCAACGAAAGACAAGGTTCTGAGAACAGATGGATAAGAGCTTTTGTATTTCGAACATTTTAACAAAAGGTCGACAAAGCAACTATGGTCCTTAGGACGCGACCCGATGCCCGGCTCCAGAATTTTTTCCAGCAACCCCATCGCTGCCGGCGGATAGTCCAGCAACGCCACGCGAGCGGCCAACCCCAAGAGGCACTTCCGATCGATAGCACGCCTTTTGGCCTGGCTGTGACAGAGCTTCAGTATGGCCGCCGCGTCGCGCGCCGCGCCCAATGCACATAACATGTGCCCATACCTCAGCAATCGAGAGATATCGTCCAGGTTTGATTTTACTAAAACCCGATAGGAAGCGGCGTCACCTGGGTTTTCCAAGCAGTTCTTTTTCAAATTATTCCACCTCTGGTCTCGAATTTCTATCCCTCCCACGGGAAAATTTTTTTGTTAATGGACGAACTTAGAAAGCGACGCTAGTGGAACGAATCTAACGTTTGCTCTGACACGCTCCTAATTCTTTTCCGATTGCCGTCGTATCTGACGGCTACCGGTCGGGTGACGGAAAGGCGTTGTCCTTGGCGAAACTCACCGAGTCCTCGACTTGTTTCAGGATCTGGGCATCCATCCGCGGTCGTAACGTTCGTCGTGTGGCATCTCCGCAGCCATTCCGTTCCGCAAAGCCGCCTTCATATAACCGGTAACGATGTTCCAGCCTATACGCCCGCCGGTCATGTGCTCGAGTGTCGAGAACACCCGCGCCGCGTGGAAGGGCGGGAAGTAGCCCGTCGCGAAAGTGACGATGAAGCCTAGGTGCTCGGTCTCCCGCGCGAGCACCGGCGGCAGGAAGGTCGGATCATTGCCCGGAAACTGCATACCCGCCTTCGCGGTCATCCGGTGGTTGCCACCGTAGATGTCCTTGGCGCCCGGGGCATCAGCCAGGAAAATGGTGTCGAAGCAGCCCCGCTCGCAGGTTTTCGCAACATTTACCCAATACTCGGGATCGAGGTAGCCGCGCGCCATGGTGTTGCGCGGATCCTTCCACTGGCCAAAACTCTGCGAGGATGAGGCATGGTGGCTAAAAGCGCTCAAGTGCATCTGTTTCGGCATTATTGATCCATTTTCAGCCCGACAGTCGTGATGGTCGACCTAGTCATAACATCTCCTTTCGCACGATGGCCGGCAAGAGGCTGGAGAACGGTTCAATGATTGAAAAATCACCCTTGTTCGGCCATCAGATCCTTCGTCTGTTCGTACAGATGACGAATTATCGAATAGCCTTTGCGCAATTCTTCGCTGGGCCGCGCCGAAATCTTGGAAATCTCAGGGTTCCAAGTCTCGCCGAAAACTGACCTTTCGAGCTTAAACGCTCATATCCATCACGCTGTAATCGTGGAGCGACGCGCGCGCGGCCTGATTCCAAACAACGTTCTGGTCGGCGAAGGGTTTGTACACGAACGGCCTCTCGTCGGGGTATTTTTGCCGACGCGCATCAATGGCAAAGGCGATGGCACGCGACCGTTTCTCTATATGAGCCTCGTCGTAAGTCATTTCCGCCGAGACGATGCCGCCGCCACGCACTCCGAGGACGGATTTTTTCGGGAGGCACCCCATATTGACCGTGACCCGCCATTGATCGCTGGTGTTTGCGAAAGAGCCGTGCAGAAGCTGGCGATTGCTGATCACGACATCGCCCGGACTACAGACCATCGGCACCGCGTCCGGCAGATAGATCGTCCCGGCCGCCGCGATCTTCGCTTTGATGTCGACCTTGCCGAGCTTGTGGGAGCCGGAGATCACCCACACACCGTTCTCCGGCGTGCAACCGTAAATCTGGCCCATCAGATTGAAACCGTGCGAACCCTGATGCCAGTCGGGGCTATTCCAGTGCGTGGTGCCGTCCTGGTGCCATGCCACGGATGCGCCGAGGCCCGGCGCCTTGATGAACAGCCCGTCCGTATAGGGCACGAAGTCGTCGCCGTTCACCGCGGCCGAGACGGCCAAGAGATCGGGGTGTCCATAGGCGCGAAGACAAGCGTCGGAGAATTGCAGCGAGCCGATCAACAGGAAGACGATGTCCTCGGGCGCATCTTGGCCCGGGGTCGGCTCATCCATTTTGACCGCGTGACGCCCCTGACCAAATGACGTGCCGCCCCACGGGTCGCCGAGCGGCTTCGACCAATAGAGATTCTCCCCTTTGCAATCGGCGCCCAAGGCGGGCCGCCCCTTCGCGTCGACATCGGAGCCTTTGTGGGCGGGTAGTCTCTCAAGGATATCTTCGAAATTCGCTTCCAGATCGGCGAGTTCTTCCGCCCCGAAGACGTTCTCGAAGACGTAAAAGCCGTGCCGCCAATACGCCTCCAGGATATCTGGATCGATAGCGCCCGAAGGTGTCCGACTGATCGGTCCCCGATTGTCGAGGGCCAGGGCTCGAGACCGGCCATCCGCCATGTATTCCGCTATATCGGTCTGACAGGTACTTTGTTCCGGTGCAGCGCTGTTCATTCTTTCTCTCCCCACACGAACCGCAACGCTAGGCTACGAGATTATGTCCTCTCCGAAAACCGACATTCCCCAGATGACTCCTAAACTCGGCTCCGATGATAGCCAAACGGCCTTACATCTTGGAACCTCGAATTGCGTTTCCGCTTAAAAAGCGCTTTTTTTACCGCCGACGCGCGATCGATCGGATATGATCCGCACTGAGTAAATCGAGAGCACGGGGGTCGATTTCCATGGATCAACCGTTAAATGCGATTGACGGCGTTTATCCGACGACATGCTGGGAGTGCTCTACCAACTGCGGCGCCCTCGCCACCGTTAAAGATGGCAGGGTTGTCAAATATGCTCCAAATCCGGATGCACCGCATTCTCATGGAGCATTCTGCATCAAGGGCATTCGCGGCGCGCCCGGTCTGGTCAACAATGAAAATAGATTGATCTACCCGCACCGCCGCGTTGGTGCCCGCGGGGAAGGCAAGTGGGCGCGCATCTCCTGGGACGAGGCTCTTGACGAGATGGCGGACCGATACGCCGAGGTGCGGCGGAAATATGGTCCCTTGGCGATCGCCGGCGCAACGAGCGGAGGCTATTTCAGCCGCAGTGTCATGACCGCGCTCATGTTGCGATCGATGGGCTCGCCGAACTGGATGATCAATCAAGATCTATGCGGCGGCTGCCGGGGCGTGAGCGCAAAGGTCACTGGCCTCGACATCACGCGCGGCGAGGACATCGAGCGCACGCGCTGTGCACTTATCGTGGGCCGTAACTCGATGATTGCCGATCCAATTGAGTGGATGGCGCTGAAGGCGGCGAAGAAACGCGGTGCCCGCATTGTTGTCATTGACCCCAAGCAAACGCCCGTCACGAAGATCGCCGATCTATGGTTGGCGCCGAGGGTTGGCACGGATGCGGCGCTGGCGCTGGCGATGATCAACGTGTTGATCACCGAGCAACTCCACGATGCGAAGTTTGTCCGTGAGCATTGCCACGGATTCGCGGAACTTGCCGAACGTGCGGTGGAATTCCCGACAGATATCGCGGAACAGCAAACCGGCGTGCCCGCTGACCAGATTGTCGCCGCCGCGAGAATGTACGCGGATGGGCCATCGGTCTTTGTCAGTGGTCACGGTATTGATGCGTCAAGTGGTGGCGTACAGACGTTTCGCGCATTTCATGCTCTCGCCGCCATTTGCGGCAACATCGATCGGGCGGGCGGCAACCTTCGCCAGCACCCGCCGGCGGGACTGAAATCGAATTTCGAGATTCTGCATCAATCCGAGTTTCGTCTCGATACAGACACCGAGCAAAAGACGCTAGGCGCCGAACAGTTTCCACTTTGGGCGGGAGCACGGGGTTGGCAGACGGCATGCCACAATCCGACAGTGATCAACGCCGTGCTGACAGGTGATCCCTATCCTGTTCGTGCGATGTACATTAGTGGCGTCAATATCGTTGTAACCTACCCTGATACGCGCCGAACGATCGAGGCGATGAAGGCACTCGATTTCGTGGCATTCGCAGGACATCAGTGGACACCGACGGCGGAGTTTGCCGACATAGTGCTGCCAAAGACAGCGACGCTTGAAGAAGAGGAAGTCTCGTTTTCACCAGTGTCGCGTACTATCCTGTTTACGCGGGCGGTTGTACCGCCACGAGGCGAAGCTCGTGATGAGCTAGCCATCGCTGCCCCACTCCTTGATCGGTTGGCGGCACGTCAGGCGACTTCGAAACGGGTCTTGCCATGGCGAACGCAACGCGAGTTCAACCAGTATTTATTGAGCGAAACCGATATCGATATCGTCGAACTGGAGGCCAAGGGTTACCATCAGCTCTCGGACGTGCCTATCTGCAACGGTCGGCCATTCGCGACGTCGACGGGCAAAATCGAGTTATTCTCAACCGCGCTGGACGAGTTGGGCCTCGACCCGCTTCCCGCATTCACACAACCCGTTCAAGACGAAGTTTCGGATGCCGAGAGCGCGCGCTTTCCGCTGACCCTTATTTCCGGCGATCGAGAACGCAGCTACCACCACTCGAGATTCCGTGGAGAGGACTGGGCCGCGAAAGTCTCGCCGGACCCATGCCTTGTCATGCATCCCGATACCGCGCGTGATTACAAAATCGGCAATGGTGATTGGGTTCATCTTGAGGTTGCCGGCATGCGGGGCAAGTGTGAATTGCGCATCAAGATATTCGAAGGGACGCCGCGTGATGTGGTCAATACCGGAATGGGTTGGTGGCGACCGGCGGCGGCGGGACCAGAGCGGGGTGCGCTTGATATCAATATCAATGCGGTCCTTTCCTACGACGGTCCCTTCGATCCAATCTCTGGATCTTCCAACGTCCGGGGTATGCGGTGCCGTGTTCATGCGTTGGTTGATCGCTAGCGCGCGCCGTTCTCAGAATACCAAGGAGGCCCCGTGGCGCTACTGATCATTAATCTAGACAAATTTATCGGCGACGCGGAGGCATGGCTCGACGCGTTCGAAGAACAGCTTCCCGGTTTTGAAATTCGCATTTGGCCCGATGCGGGAGAGCTGGCGGATATCGAATATCTCGCATTCATGCATCCCGATTTCGACATTCTCCCTGCATTTCCGAACTTGAAAGCCATGTTCACGCGCTCGGCGGGCGTCGATGACTTTGTCAACCATCCGAACTTGCCGAGCGTGCCACTCGGCAAGTTGGAGCCGTCAGGTGGCGACCCGATGATGACGGAGTATGTTGTCATGCACGCGCTTAGATTCCATCGCGATATGCCCGCCTACCAAGCACACCAGGAGAAGCGGGAGTGGTATCGGGGGTCGATTAAGCGACCCGAGGAAAGGCGCATTGGGTTCCTAGGCTACGGCATGATGGCCAAGGCGCCAGCGTTGGTTCTAAAGTCATTGGAATTCAACGTCTCGGCCTGGGTCCGAACGCCGAAAGAAGATGCCGACGTTACGATTTTTTCTGGTCCCGATCAGCTCGAGCCTTTTCTCAATCAAACCGACATCGCGGTTTGCCTGTTGCCGCTCACGAAGGAGACGGAGGGGATATTCCACGCCCGCACCTTCGCCATGATGCCGAAAGGCGCGATGCTGATCAATGTCGGGCGTGGTAAACATGTAGTAGACGTGGATTTGATCGATGCGCTCGACTCTGGACAGTTGTCATATGCCGCCCTCGACGCCCTTTGGCCCGAGCCGTTGCCAAAAGAGAGCCCGCTCTGGTTGCATCCCAAGGTCACTGTCATGCCACACGTGGCGCGGCGGCCGACAGTCGCCCGACTGGTGAATGAAATCACCGCCAACATTCGCCGCCTAGATACGGGCGAGAATCTTTTACAGGAAATTGATATCGCGTCGGGGTATTAGCCTCCCGGCCCTTGAGCTATTGAGCGGTCATGCCACAATCAATGACCAGCTCCGCGCCGGTCATCCACGATGACTCGTCAGAGGCTAAAAACAGCACGCCGTTGGCTATATCCTCGGCGGTTCCAAGGCGACCCATCGGCGTCCTGTCAAGCAAGGCTTTATTGACTTTGGGAGGGCTAAATCGTTCAGCTGTGAGCGGGGTTGTCGCGTATCCGGGATGGATCGAGTTCACGCGGATATTTTCCTTGGCATATTGCAGCGCCGCGGTTTTGCTGAACAATCGAATTGCCCCCTTGGCAGCGGAATAGGCGGGCGACGTCGGGCTGCCGACAATGCCCATCACCGAGGAGGTGTTGATGATGGAGCCACCGCCGCTCCGACGCATCGCCGGGATCGCCACCTTGGTGCCAAGAAAAGCCCCCTTGGCATGCACGGCGGTTCTATGCGTGATGTCCAAGCCCTTGCTCGTCATTCTTCCTTACAGCAAACTCAAAAATATATTGAGGTGTCACCTGATGCGATTAAGAGGGTGGATGGCTGATGAAACGACTTCTCACAACGCTGGTGATTTTGACGGGCTTAATCGGCTCGGCTGGGGCTGTTTGGGGGATTGATGGCGACAACTAATAAAGATTTGGTGAGAAAGGTGGAGCTCCTCCAAACTCTTGCGGAAGGCTGCCGCAAACACCCAGCGTATCGAGCACGCAGACCAGCAACCCAGAGATGTCGAGATTGTGTGGTGGTCTGGAATGCTCGTCTCGAACTGAACGAAATAACTGAATCAAATGACAGTCAAGTTGGCCCCTAAATGCCCAGCGTTCTGCTCTCTAACCCACGGCCTTTTTCATCCACCCATGCAGCACGTCCGACCCGTACCCAATTCCATACGCATTCCCAACGCCAGCAGTACTCCATCCTCCGATTTGATTGACGATATCGAACGGACATTGGACGGCACGTAACCTGTCACGCATGGAATGTCTGAAGCTATGGATCACACAGCCTTCTGGTGCATGGTTTTTCAGCCACTTGTTTAAGGCTGCACTGGCATGGTTGGCGTTAGCTCTGGCTTCTGTGGTGTAACGCGGAAAGGCGCAGGGACCCGTTTGTGTGTCTACTATCCTATGCGCTGCCCATAGTGACGCACCAACCAAAGGTACAAGTCTTTCACTGGTTGCAGTCTTCAATGGCCGCCAAGGATGCTGCTGTAAAATGAGATGCGGATATTCATGGTCGAGTTTGATGTCGTCTATGGCTAGTCCAACAGCTTCAGCCAACCTCATGCCGGTATCACTCACGAGTGCAATTAACCATCTGAGGTCATCATCGGTCTGACGACACTCAGTCTGGATGCGGTGAATGTCTTCTATCGGTATTGGTGGTCGCTCCCTGACATCATTACGGGATGGCAGATACGTATTCTTAACCGGATTAGGCGTTTGAATCCCATGTTCTGTCAGTGTCAGTTGGACCAAGGCTCTAATGACACTGAAGATACGTTTCACAGAGCTGCTGGATAGGTTCCTAGCAAACAGGGCATCCCTGAACCGTGCTGCATCTGTTGAGGTGTATTGATCGACAGGCAGGTCTCCCAGGATATCGATCAGATAAGACACCGCCCGTCTGTTGGCAGTGAAGAACAGCTCACCTTTGCCTGATCCCTTGAGCTGAAGATACGTCTCAAGTGCCTCACTGATCGTTGGTCCGACGGATCCATGAGACTGATGCACAACAGGCGACAACGACAGCACACCCAGATGCTGCAGTCTGATATTCGCCCAAGCTTGTTCAAGATACTCTGACCATACAATCGCAGTCTTAACAGCGCGGCTGTGGGATTTTGTCCTGAGCGACCGCACGATTCCGTCACACCCGTAATGCGCTCTTACATCTAACGGTACATGACGACTGAAATAGAAAATTCCGCGCTTACGATATAGATAATGCGTAACAAAAGTGTCTACCATTTTGTCTACCCCACAAACAGCCGAAACACAGCTTTGTATTGCAGATCAATTGGTTAGCTTACGTGATAACACTTAAACTGGTGCCGCAGGAGAGCAGTTCGATTCCTGAGCTAGGCACTATCCGTACTGACAATCTGCACAAACCCTAGAATCTCAGGATACGGATTCACGGTCAACAGGCACGGAAGTTACTACCCTATCTACTACCCTACAGAGCTGACTCTATCTGATGATCAGTTCGTATCTCGGAGGGGGTAGGCGGGAGCCAGGCCACCCATGGGCGTTATATATAGATGAGCTTCCGGCACTTATCTGGAATAACTCGTCAACAGCTAGGGTATGCCTAGGAGGCCATATAAGACTCACTGAGAGGCCTTAGCGGTATCTGTCGGAGAGTTGCCTAGATTTAGATGGATGGCCGGTATGAGTCTTAGAATGGGCTTATGAGTCAGTGTGATGGTTAGGGTATCGTATTACGATTAAATATAGTGTTTACAATTAGTTATGGGTTTAGTGCTTATGGGTATAGTTACCCATGCTAGGGTGGATTGCTTTAGGCTTAATATCGCTAGTGGATACGTACCCTCGAAGTACGAAAACGACACCTAATTCGTAGTTGGCCATTCCTATTTCTTTATTATTATCATATAGTTAAGGCTTGGTGTAATAAGCAGGTATGGGCCCAATAGGGCCAACTACACCAAACTGGGGCGGTGGGTGGATGTCTGACAATCTCATCATCATTGGCTTCGATAGCGAATGGGTGGCCCAGGATGGTACGTCCAACCACGTCCTCAGTTATCAATACGCCGTTAAGGTCGGCTCAGAGATGCATCGGGGTATCGTTTACACCGAAGGGGCCGAGAGGAAACACCGCTGGAAATTATCTTCCCTTATGGGACACGCCATCGAAGAAGCTCGAGCCGAAGGCGTGATAGGTAGGCTTTGGCCAACTCGAGTGTTCGCTTGTGCCCACTTCACCCGTGCCGACCTTGGGAGCTTTCGAGACTATACGGACCTGAAGACGGAATTTGACTCTCTTCGAGGCTCTTACAGCACAATTACCAGGCCTTATAACTGCACGTTCTATGACAAGAGCCGTAACGTTCGTGAATTAGAAATCCATCTCCGTGACTCGCTAGCACTTTCGCCCGGCGGGACCTCGTTGGCTGCCTTAGGCGAGCTTCATGATCTGCCGAAGATCGAATTGCCTCATGGTGCAATTGCAAAAATGGACCAACTTCTGAAAGACGACCCGGATTTGTTTGAGCAATACGCCATCCGTGATGCCGAGATAGCCGCACTTCACGTTGGTGTCATGACCGAATTTGCGAGGCAGGAAGGGACGGGTGAAGGCCCGCCTTTAACGATTGGCTCGATCGCTACGGCATATGTTGAGAATCTCTGGCGCGAAAGATCTATTGACCGTCTCGATGTCCTTGGGAAAGAAGCGATTCGATCTCCGAGTTGGAAAAATGGCCGGACAATTACCAGAACGCGGGAAGTCTACAAGTCAGCAGTCGCCGACTGGGAATCTTTAGCCACCGAGGCGTATCATGGAGGGCGCAATGAAGCCTACATATTCGGCTTAACAAAAGATGATTTCTGGACCGACCTCGATCTATCGGGTGCGTATTCCACGGCAATGGCTGCCATAAAGATGCCCGATTGGCAGAATATCCACTCCACTACAGATGTAGAGGCGTTCACATGCGACGCGCTTGGATTGGCCCGGGTAGCGTTCGCCTTTCCCGATACCGTTCGTTTCCCGTGCCTTCCGGTACGCACTAATCACGGTTTGATATTTCCACTTGAAGGTGAGTCTTACTGCGGGTCGCCTGAAATCAAGTTAGCGGTCGATCTGGGGGCATCCATCACCATCAAAACTGGCGTAATTGTTCCTTGGCTTAATGAGATTCGCCCGTTTGAAGTTTTCAGCCGCGCAGTTCGAGCTAATAGACGAGCGCACGAGAAAGGCTCTGTCTTCGAGCGCACGTGGAAAGAGATTGGCAATAGCGTTTATGGGAAAATTGCCCAGGGCCTAAAAGAAAAACGCGTTTACGACTCGCGCACCGATGCATCTCAAATTTTACCAGAGTCTAAAATTTCGCAGCCCTTCTTGGCCGCCTACATTACTTCGATTGTAAGGGCGACCCTGGGGGAAATACTCGGTCGTATACCTGCGGGAAAACAGGTCGTTAGTGCCACCACCGACGGCTTTATAAGCAACGCCGTAAAAAGCGATATCGACCTGTCAGGCCCCCTGTGCCGCTTCTTCGCGGAACAAGCGGGGCGCTTGACCGGCGATCCCAACATTCTCGAAGTGAAGCATGTGGTACCCCAGGTGCTTTGTATGAAGACGCGGGGTCAGTTAACAGTTGGTCTCTTAAGCGACCTGCCAGTCCTTCAGGCCAAAGCTGGAGCACAGGTTCATCAAGACGTGATCGATAAAGCGCTTCGTCGCTGGGAAAACGCACCCGAGGGGGCCGTACCAGACCAGATCAAAGAACTTGCTGAAAACGACTGGCTTTTAGAAGTGTTCTTCAATCGAACCAATGAAACACGAATCCCGTCCTGGGCCTTCGCGTCGATGCGAAAAATGGCCCACCACGGCTACGACCTTATAAAAGAAGAGACGGAAAAGCGCATCAACTTGGATTTTGATTGGAAACGCGAATTATCCAGCCCAGAAAACCAGATGGCCGGACAAGTGTTGGCGGGACAGAACCCATGGCATTTGAGCCTTAGTTCCACGCCCATAAAGAATATCGACACTTTCCATAATGTCCGGCGCTTATTTGATCAGTGGCGTCAAAATAAACCAGGGGTCCTCAAAACAGAGGCTGATTGGTTGGATTGGTGCGCGTACAGAAAACGTGGCGACCTGAGATCTGAAGGGGCCATAACGGGGCGTGGGTCACTTGTCGAGCAAGCAAAGCGCGAGTTCCTGCGGCAATATTCAAATCAAGAGGCGGGATATTCTGGGAAGGGTTATCGAAGGCTTGCTGAATGGCTAACAGAAAACGGATACAAGACGACCGTCGATGCCATCAAAAACGCGAAACGGGTGAAGCCGTCTACCTACGATTGGAATGCGTCTGATGACAGTGCGGTGGTCGCATTCTTGAAAACAATCAAGGAGTACCCGGCGCAGGTGATGTGAACGCTGCGCCGGGATCGTCTTTAAAACGAGCTGTCAGCCGGTACGTTGGCTAGTTGCGCATTCCGAACCAATCCGACCACTGTTTCCGATTGATTGCGACCTGTAATTGGCGGTGCAAAAGTCTTCCACGGTAGAGGCGGGATAGTCCCGCTTTTGGCGGATTAAAACTCTGCTGTAATTCACGGTGCAAAACTCGGCCACGCTAACTAATAGACTGCAATTTGAAGATAGCCAGATTGCAGAAAAAGTAATGCTGCATTTCGTGAAATGAGACGCAGCAATATTACCCGTTCATGACAGCTTTATAACTCATCATGGATACGGGAGTGATTTGAATGACGTAATGTCTGATGCTTTTGAACAGCAATATGGCGTTAAGGCAAAGATCAAACTGGAAGAGAAGAAGTACGTGAGATTAAGAGACCAAGATGAAGGTGATGATATGGCTATGGAAAGTATACTGGCTCACTTTGATGAGTATGGTGATATTTATGGAAGAGGATAAAGTATTTTATTCCTATTCATTATTAGGACTTTTTCACACTTAACCCATAATGGGATCTACCCAGTACGCTGTACCTTCAAAGTTAAAGCTAGGTAGGTTTTCAATGATACTGTCTTTCTCAGCTTCAGCTGCAGTATAGAAATGAGTACCTGTCTGGGTATTAAAGAAACGATACAATGGTATCGACCCATCAACTTGTTCTGTGTACCCCTTATAAGCTTCTCCCTCAAAACTAAACTGAGGAAGAGTGTCTAAAATATTGTCTCTTTCAACAGTAGATTGTGTAAAGAAGTGAGCGCCTGTTTGTGTATTGAAGAAACGAAAAACAGTATCTGCAGCTGCGTTCGTTGAATCAGCTGCTCTGAAGGTTGGTCCCTCAAAGTTAAATGCATCTAAATTATTAATAACTGAATCTCGTTCAACTGTACTACCACTCAAAAAGTGTGTTCCCGTATCTACGTTAAAGAAACGATAAATACCTCTGTCTACGTCTTCTGGTCTTATAAGATCGGTTAGTTGTGCAACGCCATTTGAAAACTGGAGTGTTTCAATTGAAAACAATGAGTCCACACCATCACGTCCACCTTGGTTATCCGTGATGATTAAGTCTTTACCAGTTTCCTGAACGCTGTATTCGGATGGGAGACCAGAGAAGATAGCTATATCTGTTCCACCACCGCCATTCAAAGTATCGTTACCAGCACCTCCCGTTAAAGTGTCATTTCCTGAATTACCGTTTAGGATATCTGTGCCTAACCACCCATCTATACTCAGTCCAGTAGTAGTTCCAACGGTTATAGTGTCGCTTAGAGCTGTTCCTCTGATATCTTGAGTCGCTGTTGTGGCCTCCCTTTGGCCTAGAAGCAGATGAGGGGTCGATATGTTAGAGCCATCCGATTTAGTTTCTACCCCCATCATAATCAAATCTGTCAATCCATCCGAGTTAACATCTCCAGCTCTAAGCCATTGTTGCGAGACTGAGCCCTGTATGATTGTCTCTGATACAATGGCATCCGAATGGAGTTCCGAAAGTTTCTGAAATGACCCTGAGCCAATATTGATGAAAAACAACTCTTCTAATCTACCCTGATACTCGAAATTCACGAGGTTATGAGTGAAGTGAAGATCAAGAAGTCCATCACCATTTATATCTATTACCTCAACAGAGTCGCCAGTAATCACATCTGATCTAAATTGTGGCAAAGAGTATTCACCGATTTTACTAATAGTGACGTCGTTGAATACCCCAGCTGACTCCTGGTACAACAACTGGATCCAACGGGAGTCATCTTGAAACCGGTCTGCATACATAATTACGACATCTAGCAGACCATTTCCGTCCAAGTCGCCAGTAGTGATTTTATCGGCTGCTATGTTGAAAGATTCTCTTCCAAAAAGCGTTTTAAAGTCAGGTCGATCAACTTGTACAAGATTTTCTTCTTTGAAAGATCCATCTAAGTTCAAATATATAGAAGTCCTTAAATCTGCTTCTGGGTTATAATTTGCGTGATCAAATCCAACGACTAAATCGGCAAAGCCATTATTATTAAAATCATCGAGAGCTGCGACTGGAGGGAGACGATTAGGCCCTCCGTTGATTGTGGCTTTTAAACTTATTGGAAAATTAGTGTCTTCGGTAAAGGTGCCATCGCCGTCATTCTTAAAGATCATAAAATGCTTACCATCTTGATAACTTGCCGTACTACCGTTGCTTGTAATGAAATCGAGGTCCCCATCACCATCAATGTCACCAGATTTTGTGGTATGCCAAAACCCTGTTCCCGTAAAACCCACGTCACCCGATGGTGCTGTTAGCCCTTGGCTAGTGCCGAGTAAAAGCTGGTGGATTGACCCCGGGTTTTCTGAACCGGGTACGGCATTGGGAACTTCAGTGCCATGATCCCCAATCAAAATATCTGAAAAACCATCCCCATTAAAATCACCAATATTCAAGCTTTGAACCCAACCAGATGTGAATTCGCCTCTTTGAACAGCAGTTAACTGTCCGTCAGATGTATAATTTAAAAGTAGGATTTCGGTGGGCGTATGATCATCAGTTCTGTTGGCAGTTAGAGGAATGAAAATCTCATTGGTGCCGTTTTTATCAAAATCATGCACTTTCATTACTTCTGCGCCAATAATTCGTCTGTCAGTAGTGACTACAATTTCTTCAAAAGATGTAGTGAGA
>Ga0209402_10002391_pt1 | contig 18865 bp, 17 predicted proteins | sample ArcticOcean_MG_C_3_FD_187437 | JGI IMG/M metagenome (GOLD analysis project Ga0209402, IMG submission 187437) | Marine microbial communities from western Arctic Ocean - ArcticOcean_MG_CB8_126 (SPAdes) (version 2) | ecosystem: Environmental > Aquatic > Marine > Oceanic | place: Arctic Ocean... | reverse complement strand
TAACTAAGGTTGAAAAAGAAATTTAGGAATGTATTTTTTACTATTATTTTTTAGTTTATGTGTTATCTTTACAATAACTTAAAAAAAACTCAAAAATTTTATAATAAGAGGTTTAAGTATGACTAAATAAGAGGTTTAAGTATGACTAATAAAGCAGATATTACAAGTAATGAAGAATTGATAGATAGGGATGGCTTTGGACCTTCTACTATTCAAAATGAAGTAGTTTTAGAACTTAAGAATTTACAAACTCATTTTACAACCAAATGGGGAACAGTGAAGGCATGTGATGGAGTGTCATATGCTGTAAAAAAAGGTGAAACTTTAGGAGTTGTTGGGGAATCAGGTTCTGGGAAATCTGTAACCGCTCTATCAATAATGAGATTAATTCAATCTCCTCCTGGAAAAATTGCAGGTGGAGAAGTTCTTTTACATGGAAAAAATATTTTAGAACTTTCTGAAAAAGAGATGACAAAAGTAAGAGGTGGAGAAATATCTATGATTCTTCAGGATCCTATGCAAGCATTAAATCCTGTTTTTGATATAAATAATCAAGTAGGAGAAGCAATAGGAATTCACCAAAAGCTAAAAGGTAAAAGAAGATGGGATAAAGTTGTTGATGCTTTGAAAAAAGTTCGAATACCTGCTCCTGAAATGAGAGCTAGGGACTACCCTCATCAACTTTCTGGAGGTATGAGGCAGAGAGTTGTAGGTGCTATAGGAATTTCATCTAACCCTTCTGTAATAATAGCTGATGAACCTACTACTTCACTTGATGTTACTATTCAAGCTGCATATTTGAGATTATTAAAACAAATTCAAAGGGAAACAGGGGCTGCTATTATTTTCATTACTCATGATTTTGGAATTGTTGCAAAAATGTGCGATAGAGTAGCTGTGATGTATGCAGGAAGAATTGTGGAAATGGCAGATGTTAGAGAAATATTTAATAATCCTCTGCATGAATATACCAAAGCTCTTATAGGGTCAGTTCCAAAACTTGAAGAAAAAACAGGTAGGCTCCCTCAAATAGAAGGACAACCTCCTCTATTGTATAATCTACCTCCTGGTGATTCATTTGCACCAAGATCTACATTGAAATATGATGAAAAAGATGCTTTGATTAGACCTGATCTTGTAGAAGTAGAGCCTGATCATTTTGTACAACTTTCAAGATGCTCTGTTGCTGATTTTGATAAATATAAAGATAAAGTTTCTTATTGATTTTTTAAACAAGATTTATGTGAGGAAAATATGACAACACAAGAAAGAAAAGATTATTCAAACGTTGGTCCTGCTATAGGATGTTCTAACGATGGAGATCCTATTATTCAAGTAAGAAATATTAGAAAATGGTATCAAGTTAATAAATCTATTCCAATTTTTGGAAAAGTGGATTGGCTAAAAGCTGTTGATGATGTTTCTTTTGATGTTCCTTCAGGTAAAACAATTGGTCTTGTAGGTGAATCTGGTTGTGGAAAAACTACAACAGCAAAAATGATACTAGGTTTAGAAAACCCCAGTACTGATGGACAGGTAGCATCGGGAGAGATTTTTTTTCAAGGAGAAAATGTTAACGAACTTACTGCTGCAGGTAAAAGAGAAATGAGAAGATCTGTTCAAGCTGTTTTTCAAGATCCTTGGTCATCATTAAATCCAAGAATGAGAGTTAATACAATTATTTCTGAGCCATTAGAAATTAATACAACTATGACAAAACAAGAAAGAGATGTTAGAGCTGGAGATCTTCTAGCAGAAGTAGGGCTTAATCCTTACCAAGGAAATCTTTATCCCCATGAATTCTCAGGTGGACAAAGACAAAGAATAGGTATAGCTAGAGCTTTAGCTCTTAATCCAAAACTTATTGTATTAGATGAACCTGTATCTGCATTAGATGTATCAATTAGAGCTCAAATAATGAATTTGCTTGTAGATCTTCAAAATGAACACGATTTGGCTTATATTCTTATAGCTCACAATCTAGCTACTGTAAGGTATATGTGTCATAGAACTGCTGTCATGTATTTAGGAGTAGTTCAAGAATATGGAGATACAGAAGAAATATTTGCTCATCCTACTCATTTGTATACAAATGCCTTAATTTCAGCTGCTTTGCCATCCCATCCTGATATAGAAAGAGATGAAATTGTATTGCCTGGAGAGGTAGTTTCACCTGTTAATCCACCAGAAGGGGATGTTTTTATGACAAGAACTCCATTGCCAGTAAGAGAGAATCATAAGTTTACTAAAGAGAGACCTCCTTTGGTTGAAGTAGGAAAAGATCATTATGTTGTAGAGACTCCTTGGAGTACTGTAACAGGACATGATCTGTCAGAATTTAAACTTTCTGTGGATCAGGAAATGAAATAATTTTTTGGCTCCCGGGCCTGGATTCGAACCAGGACTGGAGGAGTCAAAGTCCTCTGTCCTACCGTTAGACTACCCGGGATAAAAAATAAGAATATATTAAATTTACATTGAAATTCTAATTTTTCAAATAGAAAATTTTTCAATTTAGAACTTATTATCTTTTCTTATAAAAATATTTTACTGAAAATTAGAGATATTATTCTGTTTTATTCTTTTAAATAAATCAAAGGTTTTTTTAATAATAAAGTTAATACTATTGATTTGACATCATATTCAGGATCTATAATTCTTGGACTTATACTTGGATTCTCAATTTGTAAATTATTTTAATTGAAACTATAGTCAATCAGCTTATAAGTCCTACACCTGTAATATTAGATTTTGTTATCAAATGCTTATTAGTATCTTAGTTCCTCTCTAAAAGTCTAATAAGAAAGTATTTATTTCTTTTTTTGATTTTAATCTAATAAATTTTATTTGAGATTTTTCACACTTACATAATAATTTATAATGTTTTTTTCGATTTTTATAAAAACTTTTTATCGTAAAAAGTATCATTGAATTCTTTGAGAATAAAACTTGAGATAAACTTTCTTTATTACCAGCCCATAGTTCATGTTTTGTGAAACCTCTAACTAAACTTCTTTTTATAACTCTGTAAAGTACTTGGTAAAAAGGTAAATCTAAAAATATAACCATTTGGATTTTATTCCATTTGATATGCTCAGTTTTAGAGTAATTCCCATCTAATATCCATTTTTCTGATGATAAAGCGTTTTTTAGCTTATTAAATAATTCTTCATCACTAGAGGTCTTCCAGTTTGCTTTCCAATGTAATGCATCCATTTCAATATAAGGAGCATTCATTTTTTCAGCCAATAATTTACTGAAAGTTGATTTCCCGCTTCCACTTGTTCCTACTACATTGATTTTCATAATTAAATTATTTATTAATAAGACTAATTTTTCAAATCTATTATTAATAAATAAAACCTCTTTAAATTAAAAAAATGCCCTCATTCAAATCATCAAACTGAGGACATTTTTTAAAAGTAGCTATTATTTGATAGCACTCATATAATAGCTACTTTTAAATTGAATCAGAACGCTAGATATAATGTAACAATCTAATCTACAACTTTTTCTTATATTCCAAGATTTATCTCAAAATTAACTATCTAAAATAATATACAACTATTTATCGAACTTTTCCAACCCTAAATAAATAGATTCATTTATAATTGATTTGGTATCATTACAAATACGTATGTAACTAAATGGGGCCTTAGCTCAGCTGGGAGAGCGCTTCCCTTGCACGGAAGAGGTCGGGAGTTCGATCCTCCCAGGCTCCACCAAAAATAAATTGAAAACTTATACAAACATTAATGATTTTGTTAAAGCAAGATCTATAATTTCCTCTAAAGATAAAGTAGCTTTAATCCCTACAATGGGGGCATTGCATAAAGGACATGTTTCTTTAATCAAAAAAGCCAAAAGCTGTGCAGATGTTTTGATAGCCTCATTATTTGTAAATCCTAAGCAATTTGATTCATCTTCTGATTTTTCTAAATATCCTAGTAATATAGATAAAGATTTAGAAATATTTTCTAAAAATGGTATAGATATGGTTTTTGCACCACAAAAATCAGAAGTATATCCTGAAAATTTTAGTTCAATTGTAAAAATTGAAAATTTAAATCAAATACTTGAAGGATCTTTTAGAAAAGGACATATGGATGCTGTTTCAACGATTGTTTTAAAACTTATAAATTTATCTAATCCACATTATGCTTTTTTTGGTGAAAAAGATTTTCAACAATTAAAGTTAATTCAAAAAATGGTAAAAGATCTTTCGATTAACACTGAAATTATTCCTGTAGAGACAGTAAGAGATGAAAATGGAATTGCTTTATCGAGTAGAAATAGTTTATTAACAAAAAATGAAACTATTCTTGCAAGAGAAATACATAAAAGTTTATTATTAGGTATAAATAGCTATGAAAAAGAAATATATTCTTCAATTCAAATAGTAAAAAATATAAAAAACTACTTACAAAACTTTCCAGATATTAGAATTGAATACATCTCAATTAGAGATAAAAATGATTTCAAAGCATTAAGCTTTATTGATAGGCCTTTTGTTATTTTGATAGCTGTATACATAAATAAAATTAGATTGATTGATAACTTGATTTGTGACTTTAAATAATGAAAAAAAAACTCTCAACTGAAGAAATAAAATTTTCTAAGAACAAATTATCTATGGTTACAGCATATGATTTTATAAGTGGATATATTGTCAATAATTCTAAAGCAGACATGATTTTGGTTGGAGATAGTTATGGAACGACCTCTTTAGGTTATGAGTTTACTAATCAAGTTGAACTTACTGATATTATTCGTGCTACTAAATCTATATTTAATAATCAGATAAATACTTTGTTGATTTCAGATCTTCCGTACAAAACCTATGAAACAAAAAAACAAGCACTAGAAAATGCAAAAAAACTAATTGATTGTGGTGCTGATGCAGTAAAGTTAGAAGGGGGAATTGAGAAAGAAAAAATTATCAGATTCCTTATTGAAAATGATATTAAAGTTATGGGACATATAGGAATAAAACCTCAAAACATAACTAAATTAGAACAGTTTAAGATTTTAGGAAAAATAAATAATGAAAAAGCATCTCTTATGAAAGATGCTTTAGCAGTTGAAAAATCTGGCGTATTTGCTCTTGTTTTAGAATTAGTACAATCCGATTTATCTAATGAAATTACTAAAAAATTAAATATTCCAACTATTGGTATAGGTTCAGGTAAATTCACAGATGGTCAAGTTCAAGTTTTTAACGATTTAATAGGATATTCACCTTTTAAATTACCAAGACATGCTAAAAAATATTCTAATGTGTTTGAAATTGCTACTAAATCTATAAATGATTTTATTAAAGAAACTAAAAAATAAAATTATCTATTAGAAATAATTTCTTTAGCTTTCTCAGTAGCTTGGCTTTTTAAACTTTTAGCTTTTATTTTATAGCTTTGAGCCCATTCAGTTTTATCTTTGTTATTATTAATTATGTTTTCTAAGTTTTCCGATAGTTCTATATTTGCCTTATCAAAAGTCTCACTTGATAGTTTTTCTATTTTAGATTGTTCATCTTTTAAAGAAATTACAGCACTTTCTATAAGTTCGTTAGTTATTTCTGTGGGTTTAGCTTTCATGGCTGCTCTGTATTGATTCATAGTTTCTCTTTCAATCATCATTGTTTTATAAGACTGAGTCATATTAAAACATTTTGATTCGTCTTTATAACAATTATTTAATATTTTGTTAATTGCTTGAAAGTAACTATGATATTGATGAATAGCAAATCTTTCGTCAAATACTGCTCTATATGCTGTGAAACCAAAATTATCTATAGATATTTCATAGTTATGTTTACCTTCGGGGCTTATTCCTAAAGCTAAACCCGTATGTTCATAATCAAACAAAGTTCCAGGAATATTAGAGATAGGATCTTCTGGAAAATATATTCTGTAATTATCTTTTACATATTTTTCCATTAATTTTCTGTATTCGCTATTACCTACTCTTGGAGAGCCCATTGTTAATAGAGATACATCATATTCAGAATTTATTGATATATCTAATGCTGAAAGGGAGGCTAGGGCAGAACCTAAACTGTGTCCTGTAAAAATTATTTTTTTTGGGTTCTGATCATTTATTACTTCATTTATGCTATCTCTATACCTTAGATATTCTGTTTCAAATCCTCTATGGAGTAAAACATTTTCACCATTAATCCAGTCTGCGTTAACTAGTGCACCATCAAGATCCGTGATTACATTTTTTGTAAAATCAGATCTATCTCCTGATGTAGACCTAAATATAACAAATAAAATATTATCCTTTTTTAGAATTAAAGCTCTTCCTCCACTCAGGTTTATAGAAAATTTATCTTTATTTTCCTTTCCTGGGGCATATATATAATCATTTCCTATGATTTCGTAGCCTTTAGCTTTAGCTTTCTGTTTAACAAAATCAAAATCTTTAAGAACTAAGTAATTTTGATATACCAAATCAGGTAAAATACTTTCAAACCCTATCTCTTGAAGGCTAACGGTTGGGTTTTCATCAATTTTTTCAGAAGTTTTAAAAATCAATTCACTAACTTCTTTAGTTTCATTATTTACTGATGTAGAAGTACAGGAAAGTAATAAAATTAATACTAATGCAATTATTTTCTTTTTCATAAACAAATACTCCAAAATAGTTTCTATAATCTAATTTTATATTATTTAAATATTTTTTTTAGGTTTCTTACATGTAGAAAATAACACAGCAGCAAAAATCATCAACCCTGTTCCAAAAAACCAAACATTAATATAACTTCCCGTATAATCTCTAACATATCCTGATATAGGAGCTCCTATTCCTCCTATAATTAATATAAAAGGAGTTACTTTTCCTCTAATTATCCCTAAGTTTTTTCTTCCAAAATAATCTGCCCAAATAAATGAATGTATAAACATTAACCCTCCTATACCTAATCCAAAAATAGCCATAGAAATAAAAATTATTAAAAAAGAGTTTGCATAAATAGTTATTAAACTAGCAATTGCTAAAAGTATAAAAGCAACTGTCCCTAGAATCCTTATACCTATTTTTTTTACTAAATTTCCTACTACAAATGTACTAATACCTGCGCATACAGCATCAAAAGCAGTGGCTAAAGCAATCAATTGTGGTTCTAATCCTCTATCCATAAAAGCTGGAATTCGATGTATGGCAATTGTTCCAATAGCTATACTAATAACAGTTAAGCAAATAGTTATTTTCCAAAAAACATTTGTCCTTACTGCTTCTTTAAATTCCCAAGATACTTCTTTATCTCCGAAATTATCTGTTTTAATTTCTTCTCCGTCAGGATTTAACCCTAAATCCTCAGGTTGCCTTCTTAAAAAGAATAAAGCTGGAGGAATAATAATTAAAATAGCTAATAATCCAAAAATAATCCAAGTATTTCTCCACCCTGCTGAATCAATAAAAAATTGAGTTAAAGGAACAAATATCAGAGCTCCAATGGGAACCCCTAATGAAGTTACAGCTAATGCTTTTCCTCTTTTTTCAACGAACCATTTAGATATAGGAACTGTTGTAATTAATGATCCTGGTCCTCCAAGACTAGTGACTCCAATTAATCCAAAAATCACTATCATTAATATTCCACTTGAATTAAATCCTAATAAAATCAATCCTATTCCAGTTATTAAAGCTGCGAAAGGTAGTAAGATTCTTGACCCATATTTGTCAATCCAAGAGCCCATAATTGGGCTTGATAGGCCTGCTGTTAATTGTCTAGCAGTTGATGCCCAACCAAAATATGACCTCCCTATTAAAAGTTCGTCCCCCATAGGTTTTATAAATAATCCAAAATTAAGTGTCCCTAATGCCATAGTCATAGATGAAGTTATAGCCATTATAAAAACTATTTTCCAGCCGTAAAATAGTTTATTCTTAGGTTTCTTCATGAGTATAATAAAATAGTTGGTACGTTTGTAATATACATTATAACTTGTTATAACTTGATAAAAAGTTTGATACAAAATCTTAAAAATAACAATAATTTTACTATTGTTTACTATATTCATTGACTATTGATCATCCTTTATTATAATTTAGAAGGTTTCTCTAATTCATCAATTTATTTTAATGGAGCTATTATTTGTCAGAGAAAAGTGCAAAACTTGGTAAAAATAAATTTATAAGATTATTATGGATCATTTTGGGGTCCTTATTTGTTACTGTTGGTTACATTGGAATATTTGTTCCAGGTCTCCCCACAACTGTATTTTTAATATTGGCAGCAGCTTGCTATATTAGATCATCTAAAAAACTTTATAATTGGCTAATAAATAATAAGCATTTTGGTCAATTAATTAAAGACTACTATGATGGTAAAGGAATGCCTTTAAAATCCAAAGTTATTGCCTTATCAATGATGGTGATTTTCTGTTCTTTTGCAATATTTTTTGTTGTAGAAATATTGTGGGTAAATTTAATTATTTTCTTAGCTGGAATAACAGGATTTTTGTATATTTCAATGAAAATTCCAACTAAAAAATAATTGTATATCTTTTTAGTTGACATATAAATAACTCTCTTTGTATACTTGTGAAGTAAACAATTAACTTATAGAAATTTGGAATATTTGTATGATTATAAATTCAACCAAAGTCGCAATTGTTTTTCTTACTTCTATTTTAATTTTTTCAGCTTGTTCTGCAGAAACTGAAAAAAATACTGTTGAAAAAGAAGTTATAGTTGAAAAAGAAGTTATAGTTGAAAAAGAAATTATAACTGAAAGAATAGTTGAAGTAGAAAAAGAAGAAAAAAAATTGATTATATATTCAGGAAGATCTGAATCTCTTGTTGGACCAATAATTGAAGAATTTTCAAGATTAACAAAAATCCCTGTATCAGTTAAGTACGGAAAAACTGGAGCAATGGTAAGTTTGCTTCTTGAAGAAGATTCTAAAACACCGGCTGACGTTTTTTATGCACAAGATCCAGGTGGGTTAGGTGCAGTTGAATCAATGTTGGCTCCAATGTCTAAGGAAGTATGTAACTTAATACCTGATTGGGCAGTAGGACCTAGAGAAAGTGATAATTCATGTAAATGGATTGGAATCACAGGAAGAGCTAGAGTTTTGGTATATAACCCAGAAGTTCTTAGCGCTGATCAATTGCCGACATCTATGGAAGATCTAACAGACTCTAAATGGAAAGGTAAACTAGGCTGGGCTCCTTCAAATGGTTCATTCCAAGCTATGATTACAGGTATGAGAATAAATTGGGGGGAAGAAAAAACAAAAACTTGGCTAGAAGGTATCATGGCAAATGAACCAATAGTTTATCCAAAAAACACACCTCAAGTACAAGCTGCAGCTGACCAAGAAATTCAATTAGGTATGGTAAATCATTACTATTTACATAGATTCATTGCAGAAAAAGGCGAAAGCTTTTCAGCAAGAAATCACTATTTAAATAATGGCGATGTTGGTTCTGTAGTGCTTGTTTCTGGAGCAGGAGTATTGGATGCTTCTGATAATAAAAGCAATGCTGAAAGATTCATGACCTTTATGACTTCAAAAATTGCTCAGCAATACTTTGCTACACAAGTTCATGAATATCCTCTAGTAACTGATGGTGTAACACCAAATAGATTACTTATAGATATGAAATCTCTAAGTAAACCAGATTTAGATATATCTCAACTTGGTGATTTAGAAGCAACTCAAGCTCTTCTTTTGGAAGTTGGAGCATTAGAATAATATAGATAAAATCTCTTAATATTGTACACAGGGGCATATATTCTCTCTTGAAAATGAAATATTCCCTTTTTTCTTTTAACTATTTTTGTAATTCTCCAAAAATAGGATTTAAAATATTTCTATGACTTTTACTTTCTTCAGAATCGTTTTCAGGTAAGATAGGATTTTTTTCATATAAATCATTTTTCATATTAAACATTCTTCCATCTTCATATAATTTCCAAGAATGGTTCCTTAAAAACCTTTGTATAGGTCTTCGAAATCTTCCTCCAGAATCAAAATGAAAAAATACCCAATCTCTTGGATTACCTTCTTTACCAATTAATTGTGGATAAAATGATTTTCCATCAATTATATAATTCTCAGGAAAATTAATGTTTGCAGCTTCAAACATTGTTGGTAAGAAGTCAGTACTATCTACTAAGTCAGAACTGACTACTGAGGGAGGAATTTTACTTTTCCAGTTGCATATTAATGGAACATGAGTTCCGGTATCTATTGTTTTTCCTTTTCCACCTGGTATTTCTACATTACCCATAAAAGATGAAACTTCTATTGGAGACCCATTATCTCCCAGATAAATAATCAAAGTATTTTCCCTAATTTTCAAATCATCAAGCTTATCCATTAATTTACCTATTGTTTTATCATGATATTCAACCATGTCTTTATAATATTTTGAATCATCATCCCAGCCTTCTAATTCATCCCATGTTCTTCCACCTAGAGTTCTATTTGAAGGAGGATCAAATGAAGGAAACTCTTCACTATCAGGTGTTGGTTCTAATGGTCTATGTGTTAGTGTCATAGGGAAATATACAAAAAAGGGATCTTCAGAATTCCTTTCCATGAAATCTAATATATAGTCACAAAAAATATCCTCACCATAATTTTCTTCTGTAATTTCTTTACTTAAATAATTACCATTTTCGTAAATTATTGGATTTTTGTATCTTGAACCTTTTTCTTCTGTTTGATGTGCATGCCATACACAGTATTCATCAAATCCAGCATCTTCAATTTTTTGTCCTTTATCTCTAAGTTCCGGTAGCTCATCAAGTGGATTATATGAATACAGTTGCCATTTCCCAGATATCAGAGTTTTATAACCATTATCACTCATAATATGACCAAAAGTTTTTTCTTTAGGATCCATCAATCCAAATCCTATATAATTTCTAAAATTATATTTACCTGTCATTAATTGAATTCTTGTTGGAGTACATAAAGGCTGAGCATGTGCATTCTCAAATCTTATTCCAGTCTTTGCTAGTTCATTTAATCTGGGAGTTTCATATGAAGTTCCTCCATTTACATTTAGAACTTCATACCCTAAATCATCAGACATAATAAGCACAATATTTGGTTTTTTATTCATAAAATTTTTCTCCATTATTTTATTATAATTAAATTTATAAGCATTTAATTTGTAGATAAATATATATTATCCTCTTTCACATTTATCATATTCTGCATAAATATAAGGGTGATTTTTATCAAATTTAGTTAATGGTTTTGGATTTTTTATTTTAGCTGCGGGCCTAACTTCACTTCCAATTACACTTGTGGATTTATCACCTAATTTTTGGCGACCATTTTCTACATAACTCAATAAATCATCAACTATATTTTTGTTTATATTATATACATTATTTTTTTCGCCTATATCATTTTTTAGATCATATAACTCATTGAGTTCTTCTCCTTCTTTTTTTAGATGTAATTTCCAATTTTTATATCTAATAGCCTCAAGATCATCCTCGTTATAATAAAAAAACAAGTCTCTTTTAGAAATGGTTTCGTTGGAAAAAAATAAATTTGACATCTCTATTCCATCAATTTTATTTGAGGGTAATTTACCTTCAATTAATTTTGTTATAGAAGGTAAAAAATCCATTGTTGTGGCAATTCCATCTGATTTAGATCCTTCTTCTATCTTACCGGGCCATCTAATTATACAAGGGACTCTTTGACCTCCCTCCCATGTTTGGCCTTTCCTTCCTCTTAGGTCTCCATTACTTCCACCTTGGTTTTGTAATCTTGAACCATTATCACTTGCAAATATTACAATTGTATTTTCATCTATTCCTAACTCTTTTAGTTCATCAAAAATTACACTTGTAGACCAATCTATACTTGCAACACAAGCTCCATAATCACCATTTTCAGATTCATTTACAAATTTTTCAGCTGCATATAATGGTAAATGTACTTGCATATGAGCTAAATAAAGGAAGAAAGGATTTTCAGAGTTGTGTCTTATGAACTTAACAGCATCTTCCGTATATCTTTCTGCAATAGACCTTTGATCTGGTTGTTCTTGAATAACTTCTTTATCTCTAATAAGTGGTAGGGGAGGGCGATCCCAATCAGTTGTTTTGGCAAGAGTTGAGTCATTAGGATAGTCTTGCCATGCTCCTTGTCCACTTTGTATTCCCATATCATTGCTATAAGGAATCCCAAAGTAAGAATCAAATCCATGATTTGTTGGTAGAAATTCTTCTTGATCACCGCAATGCCATTTGCCTATAATTTTAGTGTTATACCCTGATTCTTTAAGAGTGGTTGCAATGGTTTTTTCTTCTGTACTTAGACCAATTCCTTGACCAGGGAATAAAACTCTTAATCCATCAAATGTCCCAAAACTTATTCTTTGCGGATAGCAACCAGTTAATAGTGAAGCTCTTGAAGGAGAGCAAACAGGTGAACTAACATAAAAATCTGAGAATTTTTTTCCCTCTTTTGCCATGTTGTCTAATGTAGGAGTTTTATTTATTTTTGATCCATAGCAACCTAGATCTCCATAACCTAGATCATCGGCAAATATTATTATTATATTTGGTTTATCTTTATTGATAGTCATGTCTTATTTCCTTTTATGATTTATAATTATTTTAGATTTTTATAATATAAAATTAGATATTTCTATGTACAAAATAATAAGTTTTTACGAATTTAATACTTTTGATTCTTTTAAAATTAAAGATAATCAAAAGAAATTATCTATTAAATGCAAAGAACTTAATATTAAAGGAACAATTATTTTGGCTGAAGAAGGAATAAATGGAACTATTTCAGGAACTTTAGATGACATTGATTATATTAATGTCTTTTTATCTGAAATAGGCTACAAAGCAAATATAAAAATTTCATATTCAAAGAAGGCTCCTTTCAAAAGATTGAAAGTAAAAATACAACCAGAAATAGTTAGTTTTCTAGACTTAGGTAAGTTTGCAGCAAATACTGGTGATTTTATCGAACCAGAAGAATGGGATGAATTTATTGAAAATAAAGATGTTGAATTAATAGATGTTAGAAATTTTTATGAAACAGCTATAGGAAAGTTTCCAAATTCAACAGATCCAAATACTGAAACATTTACAGAATTTAAAGATTTTGTTGATAATGAGCTTATCAACTTTAAGAATAAAAAAATAGCAATGTATTGTACCGGGGGTATTCGTTGTGAAAAAGCCTCATCTTATATGAAAGATATTGGTTTTGAAAATGTATTTCAGCTTAAAGGTGGAATTATAAATTACTTGAATACTATAAAAAAATCAAAAGGATCATGGAAAGGTGAGTGCTTTGTTTTTGATGATAGAGTTTCTTTAGATTACGAATCTAAAGTAGGTAAATTTGAATTATGTCATGGTTGTAGAAACCCTATTGATAGTCAAGATAAAAAATCTATTTATTTTGAACTAGGAGTCAGCTGCCCAAATTGCATAAATATTAGAAGTGATATTCAAAATGAAAAATCAAGGCAAAGACAGGCTCAAATAAATTTTACTAAAAATCGAAAAAAAAATAATCTATAAAGGATTAACTCCATTTTGGAAAATTAAAATATATATTAACTTTAAGATTTGAAATAAAAAGTAAGCTGCAAATATATATACTACCCAACTTGTTATTTTCCTAATATTTTTTTTTAAATTTGTTTTTTCCATTTTTTATTTAATGTTTTTTACAGTCATTCCTGAAAAAACATTTAGCTCCTTGCCTTTTTCTATAGTTTTTTTACCGTTAACAAAAATGTAATCAAACCCATTTGGAGGATTTTTTGGATTTGTAAATGTTGAGTTATCTTTAATATTATTAAAATCAATTATTACTAAATCAGCAAAATAATTTTCTTTAATTACTCCTCTATTTTTAATATTGAATTTTTTAGCAGGCATTTGAGTCATTTTATTAATTGCCTGCTCAATACTTATTATATTCTTATTTTTAACATATTCTTCTAAAATTCTAGGATATGTACCCCAAGCTCTTGGATGAGGTTTAGATCCAAAATCAATTCCATCGGTACCTATCATTACTAATGGGTGTTTCATTATTATTTGAACGTCTTTTTCATTCATTCCAAAAGCTGCTACTAATATTTTATCTGAAACTTCCGATAAAAGTTTCTTAACAGTTTCCTCAGTAGGCAAGTCATATATATACTGAATATCTTCTAATGTCTTGCCTTCTAATGTTTTATCACCAGGAACTGAGCATAATAAAACTTCATTGCTTTCTGATTTTCCCATAGGACTACTAGGGTTATTCTGATCAAATGTTCCATTAATAAGTAAAGCTTTTAACATTGTAGATCTCGCAGTATAAGGATATTGATCTGCATGTATATTTAATCCTTGATCAGAGTAATTTTCAATCATTTCTAATGCTTTTACTGAATTGCCCCAAAAATCTTTACCTACTGTTTTTAGGTGTGAAATTTCAACTTTAACTTCAGCTTGCAGCCCTATATTTGCTGTTTCTTCAATAGAATCAAATAATCTATCAGCTTCATTTCTCATATGAGAAACATAGACGCCATTATATTTTTTAATATGTTTTGCTAAGCTAATTATTTCTTCGGTTTTTGCATTTCTTCCAGGTTCATAGACTAATCCGGTTGATAAACCTAAACAACCAGCTTCCATCCCTTCTTCTACTATAGAAATCATAGTACTTAGTTCTTCTTTTGCGGGAGATGTTTTATTTGCTATATCAAGAGAATGCCTTCTGATTGTATGGTGACCTATTAAAACACCCACATTTATTGAAGGAGGTTCATTTTCTAGAATATTAAAATATTCAGCAAAGTTATTCCAACTTTTCTTTATTCCATCAACATTATATAGAGATGACATTTGAATTTTTGCTGACTTATAAGGAGATACACCAAACCCACAATTACCAACAATCATTGTTGTTATACCTTGATTGACATTATGTGAGATTTTTTTATCATTTATAACACTTAGGTCATCATGAGAGTGAACATCTATAAATCCTGGGCAAATAATTTTATTTTCCCCATTTATAATTTCTTTAAATTTATAATCAGATAAATTTTTAGTAATTATTTTATTATCTTTAATTCCTATATCACCTATAAATGCTTTTTTACCAGTTCCGTCAATGATAGAGATTTTTTTTATCAAAAAATCTAACATTTACTTGAATTTACCTCTACCTAAAATTGGTACAGAACTTTCTAATTTATCTTCTCTATACACAAAATAGTCTTCATGTAAATTAATAGTAGTATCTGAGTGCATCGGTCTTACAAAAACCTTATCTCCAACATCTAAATCTATATCTATTCCATCATCTATAATACAAGTACAATGTTCTTCAGATAAAAATTTCAAAGTTATTCCTTTAGGGGAAATAACTTGAGGTAGACCTTGATCCATAGAAACAGATTTTAAGCCACAATCAATAACTAATCTATTTCCTCTTCTTGAAACTACAGTACACATTAATGATAACGCTGGTTGAAAATCATCAAATATTGTTAGGTAATTTCCATCCATAAAAATATAAGATCCACATTGTAATTCTGTTATTCCATTTATTTTAGATGTAATATTATACGTTCCAGTACCAGAAGCAGAAACTATCTTAACTGGAATATCATTTTCTACTAATAAATCTCTAGCAGCAATTAGTTTATTCATTGCTTTAGTGGTTTCATTTACTCTATCTTCGTAATTATCTATATTAACAGTATGACCTTCATAACCCATAATACCTTCAAAAGAAAGACCTTTTGCATTCTTAATATTATTGGCAAAATCTACTACTTCATTTAATTCAAGCCCACATCTATCCATACCAACATTAACTTCAATTATTACATTTAGAATCTGAGATTTTTTTGAAAATGCATCTGATAAATCTCGTACATTTTTAATATTATCTACAGCAACCATCACCTTGGAAATTTTATTTACTTTTACTAATCTTTCAATTTTTTCTTTACCAACAATCTGGTTACATATTAAAATTTCAGGAATTCCTCCTTGAGCCATAACTTCAGCTTCACCTAATTTTGCACAACAAATTCCTATTGCTCCAGCTTCTATTTGTTTTTTTGCCCAAAAAGGACTTTTATTAGTTTTTGAATGAGGTCTCATAGATACATTATTTTCATTTGCAAAATTTTGCATTTTATTTATATTACCCTCAGCTATATCAAGGTCAACTACTATTGAAGGAGTATCGATTTCTGAAATATTTGTTCCTTTTGTATAATTATTGTTAACCATTTATAACTCCTTTTAATTTTATGAAATTTATATATAGAACTATAATAATATTAAATATCTATTTATGATATAAAATTTACTTATGAAAAATAAAAAATTCCTTTTGAAAAAAACTAAACATTTAATTTTGATTCCTTTAATTTTAATTTCCTTGGTTTCAATTTCTTGTTCTGAAGAAATTGAAACTAACTTTAGCTCAGTTTTTTCTATATCAGGTGAAAAAATTTCAATAGTTGATCCACAAACTAAAGTTGATAACTCTAGGGGGATGAATTCTCCAGTAGTAGAATTCAAAATTCCTGAAGAAAATATTTATGTAACATATCCAGAAAACACTCCAACTATTTTCCTATTTGTAGCTCATTGGTGCCCATTTTGTCAGGAAGAACTCCCAGAAGTTGTAAATTGGATTGAGAATAATGATGTTTTAGATAAAGGTGTAAATGTAGTTCTAATTGTTACTGATATTAATCCAAACAAAGCTAATTACCCACCTGACGCTTGGCTTTATAATGAAAGATGGAAATATCCTGTGATTTATGATGATGACCAGAGTACATTAGCAGAATATTTTGGGGTTTCTTATTTCCCATCCTGGGTATTTACAGAAACAAGTGGGGAAATTGCATTTACACATGCAGGTAAAATTGGTGTAGAAGCATTAACTAAATTAATTAACTAATTAAATAAATGCTTTTATATACTTAGTTAGTATCTGAACACTTTGAAATCTATAGTTAAAATAATAATAAAACTATCCAATATGGTATATAATTTTAAGAGTGCTATTGTTTTTTCGCGGTAGCACGTCCATCCGAATTTTTTTCATAATCAATTATTGTGTAACCAAAGTTAATTATCTTGAAATAGTTTCAAAATACTTTCTATTTCCTTGAAATCTAGCAGTTGATATTCTTTGATAATATCCTGTTCATTATATGTAGTTTCCAGTTCATAAAAAGATGCCCAAGCTTCAAATACTATGCCGATTTTCATAAATATATCTTCAAACTGATTTCTGAAAAGACCGACAATTTCCATTAGAGATTCGTATTTACTTTTATATTCATCTTCACCATCTCTATTAGATAGGTATAATTCCTCATTTGATGTGAATAAAATAAGATTTATTGTTCCAGCTACTTCTAATATATCTTCTGTAGAATCATCGTTAGTCAAATCTAGGTTAGGTATTTTTTCATCTAACAGTTTTTTGTATTTCTGAAATTCTTTATATGCATCTTCATATACATTTTCATTCACCAAGCTTAAATCATCATCATTATCGTTATAGCGTTCAATTTTTAGGTAAGTTAAAAATTCAAATATTTCTGGTTCTCTACTAAACCCTTGAGAACGTGATTCCTCTGCTTCGATAATTAGTTTATCGAGTTGCTTACCATTAAGATAAAGTTTTTCCATCAAGATTGATCTACTAGGTTCTGATCCAGTTTTATTCCTTTCAATCCTTTTATATCTATTGAGTTTATTTATTAGAATTCTATTCATATTTTTAATATATTCCTCTGAAACTTTTATTGTAAATATAAATTAACTTTTATGCCACTTCCATTTATTATTTGAATATAATTCTTTGAACTTTTAGTATAATTTTTCTTATTTTCTAATTTAATTGTTTACCTCTTGGTATTTTAAATTAAATTTAGTATATAATTACTTTCACTAGGACCATTTGGTCCTGTATTAATTTGGAATAAAAAATAACTACGGAGGATATGTATGTTAAGAAAATTCCGTCACGGATTAGTTGTGGTTCTACTTCTTGTTGTAGGATTAGTAGCCATAGCTTGTTCAGATGAAGAAGTTGAAGAAGCAACAAACACTACTAATGCTAGTGCTGCTGCTGCAAGTGCTAAAGCCTCAGGGGCTGCACCTGCTGCTAAAGCTGCTGCTGCAAAGCCAGCTGCTAAAGCACCTAAAGTTGTAGAAACTTCTAAAACTTCAAAAGCAGCTACTGGTGATGACCAGTCTGCAGGTTTAGGAGAAGGAGATGTTTCTTGGCCAAGTCTTTCAGACACAATGCCAAGTTCATTTTCAGAATCTCCTTTGTGTGCAGCACAAGCTGCAGCAGGTACAATTCCTGCTCTAGCAGATAGACTGCCTGATAACCCACTTGTTATTTCGCCTGCTGAAAGCATTGGTGAATATGGTGGTACATGGTACAGAGCTTTCACAGGTCCTGCTGATGGACAAAACATGGAAAGACCTATGAAAGACCACATTTTGTTCTTCGGAACAAATATGACAGACGTTCAAGCTAACATTGCTGAAAGCTGGACATCAAATGACGCCGCTACAGAGTTTACTTTAACTCTTAGAAAAGGCTTAAAATGGTCTGACGGAGATGATTACAACACAGATGACATCATGTTCTGGTACGAGCATATGGTTCAAAATGAAGATCTTGTTCCTACTCCACCATCATGGATGAAGTCAGGCGGAGAACTTCTTACATTCAAAGCACTAGATAAAGAAACTTTACAGATTAACTCAAATGAACCTTATGGTCTTTTGATTACTCTTTTAGCTTCTGTTGTTGTTGCTGGACCACACACTAGAGGTGACGCTGGTTTGGGACTGTACGCACCT
>Ga0209402_10002389_pt1 | contig 18873 bp, 15 predicted proteins | sample ArcticOcean_MG_C_3_FD_187437 | JGI IMG/M metagenome (GOLD analysis project Ga0209402, IMG submission 187437) | Marine microbial communities from western Arctic Ocean - ArcticOcean_MG_CB8_126 (SPAdes) (version 2) | ecosystem: Environmental > Aquatic > Marine > Oceanic | place: Arctic Ocean... | reverse complement strand
CCTTCCCTGGTCAATTGCTAACACACGCATCCTTCCAGGAAAGGTCCAGCCAATGAGAAGCTTAACGAACCATGAAGGCCAGCCAAGCCCCTGTTTGACTTCTCACCGGCGCGCATCACAAAAACAAGCGCAGCCATGCCTGCGAGGTTCGCTGCTGCGCTGATCTCTGCAAACTCCCCGGCAGTGCCATTCGTGTCAGGGTCGTCTTTGTCGCCTGAAACCGCTGATAGCCCGACACTTCGGCGATGTCGTCTTTGATCTCCAGACTTGGAGGCGGTGCCATTGCATTCGGTGACTGGGACAGGTCGATTCTCATTGCGGCGGCGATCGTGCGAGGAAGGCGAGGAAAAGCACCTGCCGATCATCACCGGACAGGCAGGTGGCGAACCATGACTCAACGTTGCAGGGAGACAATTGTGCGTCCAATACGAATTGTTGTCTCAACGCAGAAGTCGTTTGAGGAATTCCCTCAGGAAAGTCTCCTTGGCCAGTCGCTGACTCTGGCCCAGGCCCATGAGGTCGGGCTCCTTCGAGTCACTGTCGATAGCAGGAATTCGGGATCGGCCCGGCGGGGGCTGGGCGAAGTCTACAACAGATACTTGGATTCCGCCGACCCTGAAGAGATTCTGCTGTTCGTCCACGATGATGTGTTTGTGCACGACTGGTACCTCGCGCGGCGACTGAACGACGCCATGGCCGACTTCGACGTAGTCGGTGTTGTCGGCAACACGAATCCGGATTTCCGCGAAGCAAGCTGGGTGCGGGCGGATGACAAGGACGCATACCCGTCCGGGTGGCAGCCCGAGGAGTTTCTGTCCGGGTCCATCGGGACAATGGAGTCCGAGGGCACAAAGGTCGCGTGGTTCGGCGACAGTCCGCAGGAGTGTCAGTTGCTGGACGGTGTGTTTCTGGCGGTGAACGTTGACTCCTTGCGGCAGGCATCTGTCCGCTTCGACGAGCAATTTGAGTTTCACTTCTATGACCTCGACTTCTGCAGACAGTGCATCCGTGCGGGTTTGCGAATTGGGACATGGCCGATTGCAATCGCCCACAAGTCGCCAGGAAGACGTGACGCCAACTGGTACGCCTCAAAAGAGAAGTACTTCCGCAAATGGGGCTTCGAGTGACTGAGCTTGTTACTTGATTTCTCGAGCTATTCCCGTTGCCGGTTGCGATCTCTGAGCTGACGGACTGTGTGAGTGGTCACCCGGATGAAATTGAAGAACCACCAGCTTCAATTTCGACAGTTCGGGGCAGCAACTGTTTCCGCTGTTCGAGGTGGAATTCAGGAGAATAATCTGACAGTCTTGCGCGTCTCCGAATCCGGTCGCCTTTCGCCCGATCGTTCGACGTCGCACGGCATGGTCGACGAACACAAACAGGTCTGCAGGAGACGCAGCAGTGCAAAGTAAACGAGGACAGCCTGTCACTCAGTGTCATCCTGTGTACTTATTGGCCCGAATTTTGCAGATTTGTGGCGGTGTGATTTTGACGGGCCTGGCAACGCTGCCGTCTGCTGCCGTGGCCCAGGATGCGGGCGTCGAATTGTTCGAGGCCAAAATCCGACCGGTTCTGGTCGAGCACTGCTACAAGTGTCATTCGGCTGAAGCTCAGGCGACGGGCAAACTGAAGGCCGAACTTCTGCTGGACAGCCGCGAGGGGATGCGTCGTGGTGGTGAAAGTGGCCCGAGCGTCGTGCCTCGTAACATCAAACAAAGCGCAGTGATCGCAGCGTTAAAGCATGAGTCGGTCGAAATGCCTCCGAAGGGCAAGCTGCCGGACGCAGTCATTGCTGATTTTGAGAAGTGGATCAAACTCGGAGCGCCCGACCCACGCGACGGGAAGGCTGCGACGACCTCGCGAGTCATTGATCTTGAGAAGGGGCGCGAGTTCTGGTGCTTTCAACCTGTCGCTGATGCGCAGCCACCGAATGTTCAAGACGGCCAATGGGCTCGTACCGATGTCGACCGGTTTGTTCTCGCGAAGCTGGAATCACAGCAGCTCAAGCCGGTGACTGATGCTGATCCGGCTGTGCTCACCTGTCGGCTCCATTTGGACCTTGTTGGCCTTCCGCCAGCGCCGGATGAACTCGATCGCTGGCTGTCGGCGTTGAAGCAGGATCCAGAGTCGCTTGCGGGGCTCGTCGATGAACTGCTGGCGTCCGAGCACTTCGGTGAGCGGTGGGGACGGCATTGGCTGGACGTCGCCCGGTACGCCGAATCGAATGGGAACAGCCGCAATGCCACATTCCCTCTGGCATGGCGGTATCGCGATTACGTGGTCGACGCATTCAATTCCGACACGCCCTACGATCGGTTCATCACCGAACAGGTCGCTGGAGACCTGCTGCCCTCGAACTCCATCGAGGAGCACAACCGCAGCCACGTGGCAACCGGTTTTCTGGCGCTTGCGTCAAAGCCGGTCATCCGTGGTAAGCAAGGCGGGTTCGTACCGGACATTGCCAATGATCAGATCGAGGTCACGTCACGGGCGTTCCTTGGCCTGACCGTCGCCTGTGCCCGCTGTCACGACCACAAGTTCGATCCGATCCCCACGACTGACTACTACGCTTTGGCCGGAATCTTCGCCAGCAGCGACACGCTGTACGGCGGCGGTGGCAATTCCATGGGTGGCGCCCCGACAACAGGGCTGCACACCTTGAAGGACAAAGACCCGACGAAGCAGCAGGCTTACAACGAGTGGAAGGCGGCTGTTGACGCTCTGAAAAAACAGCAACAGAAGGTCAACGGCGAACTGAAAAAGTTGCGTGGCAAACTGCCCCGTAAGCGCAAGGGTAAGGAAACGAAGGCGGCCGACCCCAAGGTGCAGGCGCAGTTCGACAAGCTGACGGAACAGTCAAACAAGCTGCGTGCTGAGATTCAGCAACTCGAGAAACAGAAGGTTTCGCCGCCGAGCCAGGCAATGGGAGTGCGGGACGCGGGCAAAGTGCAGGAGATCGCCGTATACATTCGCGGCGAGTCGCCCAAAGGTCCGCCCGTTCCGCGTGGATTCGTATCTGTCACGACAGAAGCCTCACTTGAATTGCCTGGCGACAGTAGCGGCCGGCTGGAGCTGTCACGCTGGATCGCATCTGCCGACAACCCGCTGACGGCCCGAGTGATCGTCAATCGCATCTGGCAGCATCTGTTCGGTGAGGGACTCGTCCGCACGCCCGACAATTTCGGAATCAACGGCGATCGGCCCAGTCATCCCGAACTGCTGGACTGGCTGGCTGCTCGGTTTGTCGAGGACGGCTGGTCGGTCAAACGCATGATCCGCCGGCTCGTGCTGACTCGCACGTATGCCCTCAGCGATGCGCACGACGAGCGAAACTACGAGGCCGATCCGGACAACGTATTTGTCTGGCGGCATGCACGACGACGGCTTGAAGCGGAAGCCATCCGCGATGCAATTCTCGCGGTCAGCGGTCAGCTTGATCGCCAGCGTCCGGAGGGATCAGTCGTAACGCGTCACGGAGGAAAACTCATTCAGGACGCACTGACACCCGACACGATTCATAAGGAGAGCGTCCATCGCAGCGTCTATCTGGCCATTCTCCGCAACGGCCTGCCGGAGGTTCTGGAACTATTCGACGTCGCGGATCCCAGCCTGGTCGTCGGACGACGCAGCGTGACAACCGTGCCTGCTCAGGACCTGTTTCTGATCAACAGCCCGTTTGTTTCTGAGCAGTCGAAACACTTTGCCGAGCTTGTTCTGTTGAAAGACGGCAACGAAACCGATCGCATCGGATTCGCTTATCGACGTGCTCTGTCTCGGAAGCCGACTTCTGCCGAGATCGAGCGTGCAGCGGCATTTCTGGAACAGAGTCGTGCATCGCTGGCATCCGAAGTTCCGGAGGCGGAACGAGAACTCGCCGCATGGACGCCGTTTTGCCAGGCTTTGTTTGTAGCGGCCGAGTTCCGGTACGTTCGATAATCATTTTCCGACTTCCAACCGATCACGATTCCCACCGCGAGGTCTCCCCTGCCTCGCATCACGACCATCACGGACAGGATTCGAAATGAACATTTTCAGTCGACGACAGCTTCTGCAGTCTGCATCAGCCGGATTCGGGTCACTGGCACTCGCCGGACTGTGTTCTGAGCAGGCTCGTGCAGAAAACCGCAGTCTGCTGGAGCCGAAGCCCGCGCACTTCGAGCCGAAAGCCAAACGCGTAATCTTCTTCTGCATGCGCGGAGGACCGGCACAGACGGACACGTTCGATTACAAGCCGCGCGATCGGAAAGTCACAACAACCAACGTGTCTCCGAAAGCCAAGGGACGCAAGGGCGGCAATGGCCCAGCGGGATCCGTCATTCCCTTCAGTCAACACGGTGAGAGCGGTCTACGGATCGCCGACACGATGCCGCATCTGGCGCAGCATGCAGACGAACTGTGTGTGATCAACAGCATGTGGACCGACCTGCCGAATCATCCGCAGTCGTATCTGAAACTGCACACGGGCGATTTTCGGTTTGCTCGACCATCAATTGGTGCCTGGGTGCTTTACGGGCTGGGCAGCGAGAACCAGAACCTGCCGGGTTTCATTTCGGTCAATCCCGAAACACGCGTCGGTGGCGCACAGAACTACGGAAGCGCTTTCCTGCCGGCCATCTACCAGGGCACGGCCATTGGTCACGTTGGCGCAAATATGGCGAAGGCTGGAATCCGCAACGTGACCGGGCAACTCGATTCCGCACTGCAGCGACGACAGCTCGATCTCGTGCAGGCGATGAACCGTGAGTTGCTTGAGAAGTCCAAGGCAGACACACAACTGGAAGGTGTCATCGAGTCACTGGAACTTGGATTTCGGATGCAAACTTCCGTCAGCGAAGTACTCGACGTCAGCGGTGAGACGCTGGAAACTCAGGAACGCTACAACGTCGGACAGACACAGAAACTCGGCCGCTGTCTGGACGATGATTTCGGACGGCAGTGTCTATGGGCGCGGCGACTGGCCGAGTCCGGTGTGCGCTACATCGAAGTGTGTCACTCAAACTGGGATCAGCACGGCAATCACGCTAAAGAGATCGCGGCCAACTGCACGGCGATTGACAAGCCGATCGCGGCCCTGATGCAGGATTTGAAGGACCGTGACATGCTGAAGGACACGCTTCTGGTATGGGGCGGTGAATTCGGGCGGACTCCATTGACCGACCCGAAGAAAGGGAGCGGTCACAACAACAAGGGCTTCAGCTTCTGGATGGCCGGTGGTGGAATTAAAGGTGGCATGAACTACGGCATGACCAACGAAACTGGTGCGGTTGCCGTCGAGAACAAAGTCCACATCCACGACCTGCATGCCACGATGCTGCACCTGCTGGGTCTCGACCACGAAAACCTGACGTATCGCTATGCGGGCCGCGACTTCCGTCTGACGGACGTCTATGGCAACGTCGTCCAGGACATCATCGCGTAGTGTCACTCGGGCACTTCACGCAGGCGGTCGAACAGCTCTTCCAGAACCAGGCCATCGGCGGCGGGTGATGTGCTGCGCAGGTGGCTCATTTCGTCGAAGGCATGCACGCGGCCTTCCGCGATGATGCAGACGCGGTCGGAAAATGCCTCAGCCAGTTCCAGCAGCTGTGTCGAGTAGATCACCGTTCTTCCCCGTTGAACGGCGGCCCGAGCACGGCGGCGGAAGGACGCGATGCCGTGCGGGTCCATGCCCGAGGCAAACGGTTCGTCCAGGACCCAGACCTCCGGGTCGGCGCTCATCAACGCAACCAGTGCCACCTTGTAAAGCTGCCCGCGCGAGATCTTTCCGAGAAGCGAGTCCACCAGCGTGAGTATCTCGAAATCCTCCAGCAGTTCGAGCACGGTCGCTTCGATGGGATTCTCGTCAGCTCCGTACGCACGCAGAAGCATGCCGATGTGCTGCAACACGGTCGAGTCCTGGTAAACGTACGGAAAATCCGGGACGAAATGGAAACGCTTTCGCAGGTCGATGCGATCCCGATTGAATACCTCGCCGTCGAACAGGATCTGTCCGGCATTCGCCTGGCTCACGCCGGTTAAGCAGCGCAGCATCGTCGTCTTACCGGCCCCGTTCGGGCCAAGAACTGCAACGATTTGACCGGGGTCAATTGTCAGCGTCACATCGTCCAATGCGTGACGGCGGCCGAATTTCTTGGTGAGGTTCTCGATCTGAATCAGCATGCTCTTCCTGAGTGTCGCGGACCGCCATCGGGCGACCCTGGTCCGATCAATCAAACATCGAATGCGGAACGCCGATGTCGATGATCCGGATTTCTCCTGTGTAGGGGACTGACTCTGGATTCGCGAAACCTGATTTTCGCGCTACAAACGTCGCCGTGAAGTCGGCCTGTACGGCGATCGGATCATTTGGATCGACCGGAGTTCCCGAGTCACAGTCGAGTCCACTGGGAAGATCGATCGCCAGCGTTCGGGCGGGACTGCAATTGATCGCTCGGATGATCGTCGGAAACGGTTCTCGCAATGCACCGCGCGTCCCCGTCCCCAGGAGTGCATCAACGATCCAATCGGTATCACCGAATACGGCGTTCAGATCGTCATCGCTCAAAGCAGATGTGATGACGCGGATCTCGGTACCGCTCCGCTCGATGACGTGAAAGTTGATCGCCGCATCTCCTTGCAACACGGTTGGATCGCAGAACAGCAGTACGGAGACATCTTTGCCGCGGTTCGCGAGATGTCGAGCGATCACGAAGCCGTCACCGCCATTATTTCCCCGCCCGGCACAGATCACGACACGACCGGCAACACCCAGTTCCAGCAGCCAGTCAACACAGCCACGACCCGCGTTTTCCATCAGGACAACACCTGGCAGGCCGTAATCTTCAATGGCTCTCCGGTCCACATCGCGCACCTGATCGCGCGACATCACGGCGGGCACTGGCATGGCGGACTCCGGAAAGCAACTGGCAGACCAGTGCGGAGTCGTATCGGACCATTAGCGGGCGGGCAATCCAGCTGCTGGGTAGTGCAGACAGGGCGGCCGGCGAGGTTTGTCGGTGGCGGAATCGAGGTCGAGCGGATGGATCGTATCGGCGGCAGACGGACGTCCTCATTGCCGTCCGCCCGACATCCGAAAACTCACGTCACGCGGCGGCAGACCCAGCTTGCCAGCCACGTTCGACCCACTCCTGTTGCCTGCATCTCGGCGTCGCTGCCGTCAGTCGTAGCTGCGGACGGCGACACCGTCATCTTCTTCGTCTACCCAGTGCGTCTCTGTGGCCTCGGCACCGTCGGCGGGCAGCATTTGCCGAACCGGTTCATACAAGGATGACGATGTCACGAAACCCTCGCGAAAATCAACGCGTTCCATAACGGAAATTGACATGGCACTGATCCAGTTTCTGATGGAGAGTCTGGAGCCAGACCGCAGACTGCGCTGAAACTTCCCTGCGTCAACACAGTGGTACGATCGATTCCGGATGACTCCGAAGGGGCGGGAGGGAAGTCGTTTCCCCGAATTGTGGAGGGACTCGCAGCCTCAATCGGTGCGGGTGAAGCCGGAGCAAAGTGAGGTCGTCCTCGTATAAAAAACAGGACGCGGGACAGGTTCCCGTGATGGGGACCTGGTGGGATGTCAAGCGACAGACGTTCCATTGACCGTGCCGAGCAGATCGGAGATCGGCTGAAATCGGTCGCGGCGAATCGAGTAGAAGTTGAACTTGCCGGATCGTCGTTGTTCGAGCAGACCGCCATTCTTCAGCAGAGCCAGGTGGTGACTCACAGCCGGCTGCGGCTGCCCAAGACGCTCGCAGAACTGCGTCACGTTGAGTTCGCCTTTCTCGGCCAGATCGAGCACGATTTTCAGCCGCGTCGGTTCACCCAGCAGCCTGAAGACGTTGGCGGCTCCGGATTCCTGAACATTCTCAACAGAAGCAATCATTTCTCAGTTCCAATTTCGCAAAAGACGTGTCCGAGGTCGATGCTTGTCATCGAATTCGATTTGGCGAATGCCAGCACCGAGCGGCAGTGCATAAACAAGATGTGTGATGCCGACTGCATCAATGTTGAGGAAGCCTACGGATCAACCGATGTTGCTCTATGGCAGAAACTGCCATGTGGCCACGAGATGCGCGTAAGTCCTTTACAATTCATATAGTTACGTCGCAGGAAAACTTCAGAATATGGTCTGTCCTGTTGGAAGTTTTCCCAGATGCGCACGTCAATCGGCGTTGCCGGATTCGACGGGGAGGCCCTTCCGCACCCACTCGTTCAGCCCGCCCTTGGCACTGCGGACGTTTCGATAGCCTTTGGACTTCAGATACAGCGTCGCGTGCTTCGAGAACTTACCGATATTGCACACGGTCACGATCGGCGCATCACGATCTTCGGGTAGTTCTCCAATGCGTCCTCCGAGGTCGTCCTGCGGGATGTTGATGGAGCCCGGTAAGTGCGACTCGCTGAAGTGCTCGGGCAACCGAATATCGACCAGCGTCGGCCGGTCGCCTGAATCCAGCAGCCCGTTGAGATCCTTGACTTTGACCGTGTCGTGCGGGTTCTTCAGATTCTCGAGCATCTCGGCCAGAAACTGCTCGTCCTTGCTCGGCCCGCTACTGGTGGCCTCGGTAGCTTCGGGCGGCGCGAGATCCGGGAAGTGCCGGATGACCGACGACGCATACTTGAAGATGTTGTCCGGGAAAATCACGACGACCACGTTGCCGGGCTCGTCGGGAATCAGCTTGAACGCCGCGGCCAGCGCCATACCCGAACTTGGGCCAGCGATGATGCTCTCTTCACGATTCAGACGGAGGCACAGGTCGTACGCTTCGCGGTTGTCGATCTCGATCTCGCCGTCGTATTCGTCCGGGTGATACAGCTCCGTTTGTTGCAGTTGCCGCTGACTGCGCACGCCGGGTATGTCGTGCCCTTCGACCGGGCAGGCACCCAGAACTTTGATGTCGCCGTTCTGCTCTTTCAGAAACCGGCCGGTCCCCGTGATCGTCCCGCACGTGCCGAGCCCGGCCACAAAGTGCGTCACCTTGCCCTGAGTCTGACGCCAGATCTCCGGCCCGGTTGTCCTGTAATGAGCGCCCGGGTTCGATTCGTTGATGTACTGGTCGAGAATTTCGAAGTCGTCGTCAGTCGCCGCGGTCTCTCTCGCCTTCGCGATCGCTCCCTCTGGAGCACCCGGCATCGGACACAGAGAGTCGTCGAGTTCGTGCACGTCAGTCCCGAAGAACCGCAGCACCGTACGTTTCTCCAACGGAATCGCTTTCGAAAGCGGGGTCCGCAGAGCATACCCCTTCTGGTTGCCGATCATCGCCAGGCCAATACCCGTATTGCCGGACGTGGCCTCAACCAGTTTCTTGCCCGGCTGCAGCAGGCCCTGTTCTTCGGCATCCAGGATCAGATTGTTGGCGACGCGATCCTTCACCGCCCCGAACGGGTTGTACCACTCCAGCTTGGCGTACACCTGCGTGTACTGAAATGGTGACACGTGATTCAATCGAACGAGCGGAGTGGGATTCTCCTCACTCGACAGCAGTCCCAGGATCGAATCATAGACTCGCAGTGAATGGTCGTCGGACATGATGCACCGTGTCGTGTTAAGTCGGCGGGGTCGCCTGGCTAATTGTGGGAACGGGCGAGGAATATAGCGCCGTCCGGAACGGCTGCAAGACCTCAATTCGCTCGCGACTGCCGCAATTGTCGCTGTTTCCGGTTCCTGATAACCTCCGCGCCATTCGCGCTGTCTATCTCCCGATGTCGCACGGGTTTCGGCCCATTTCGCGAGACTCCCCGACGATCGGATTCACGGAGCAACCCCGATGAAAGCCAGTAACGCCCTCTGGAAAGAACGCCTCAACGGGAGCCTTTCCGATCAACTTGCGGAAGAAATCGACACGTTTGAAACGGAGATCGATCTTCGCAGCCAGGACAAACTCGACGAGAAAGTGTTCGCGGAAACGCGCCTCCGCCGTGGCGTCTACGGACAGCGGTACGACAACGGACAGCGGCACAACGGTCGCGAATCCCTGCCGCTACCGTTCGACGAACACGTCACGAAAGGCCCCAATACGATCTGGGATGCTCCCGGAATGATGCGGATTAAGATCCCATTCGGCGGTATTTCGCCCGAACAGCTTGAAGTGATGGCCGACCTGGCCGAGGAGTACTCCGACGGAATCGCTCACGTCACGACGCGGCAGGATTTCCAACTGCATTTCATTCACATTGAGGACACACCCTCGCTGATGCGCCGCCTGGCGGCCTGCGGAATCACGACACGTGAAGCCTGCGGTAACTCAGTCCGCAACGTCACCGGCTGCCCCTTCATGGGTGTCTGCAAAGATGAGCCCTTCGATGTCACCCCCTACGCTCGGGCACTGACTGAGTTCCTGCTCGGACACCCGGATGCTCAGAACTTTGGACGTAAATTCAAGCCGGCCTTCAGCGGCTGCCATCAACACGCGTGCGGGCTGGCTCAGATGCACGATCTGGGCGTGACCGCCGAAGTCCGCACAATCGACGGTGTCGAAACGCGAGGATTCAAAGTTGTTGTCGGCGGAGGTCTGGGGACTGTCCCGCGACAGGCCAAAGTCTTCGACGAGTTCATGCCGCCTGAAGAACTGCTGCCGATCTCGCAGGCAATTTCCCGAGTCTTCGGTCGCCACGGTGAAAAGAAGATGCGCAGCCGCGCGCGCATCAAATTCCTCATCGAGAAATGGGGCATTGAAAAATTCCGTGAAGAAGTTCTTGCCGAACGCGCGAAACTGACCGAAGACTCGCGGTGGACGGAGCTTGTCAATCGACTTGATCAGGACGAGGAGCAGCCGCTGAAGCCAGCCGGCGAATATCCCGAGATCAACGGCAACGATCGACTCCGTCACTGGATGAAGACCAACCTGCGCGAACAGCGGCAGGACGGTTACGTCACCGCGACAGTTGCCCTGCCACTGGGTGACATCACCCCGGATCAGCTCCGGTCATTTGCCGATATCACGCGGGAGTTCACCAACGGAACGGTGCGTACCACGGTCGAGCAGAACGTCGTCCTTCGCTGGGTCAGCAAAGCCGATGTTCCGGCTCTGTACGAACGGCTTGACGCAGTGGGTCTCAGCGAACCCGGTGCCAGCAACATCACCGATATCGTCGCCTGCCCCGGAACCGACACTTGCAAGCTGGGTATCTCCTCATCGCGCGGCCTCGCTTCTGAACTTCGAGATCGTCTGATTGCCAAAGGTGTACAGCTGGATCAGGCGATTCAGGACATGCACATTAAGGTCAGCGGCTGCTTCAACAGTTGCGGCCAGCACCACGTGGCCGATATCGGCTTCTATGGAGTCAGCCGCACGTTGCAGGGATTCAAGGTTCCGCACTTTCAGGTCGTTCTCGGTGGCCAGTGGGAAGAGAACGCCGGCTCGTACGGTTTGCCCATTGTTGCCGTACCGTCGAAGCGCATCCCGGATGCCCTGGACCTCATTACCGACTTCTATTTGCGTGAACGTGAGACCAACGAACGTTTTCCCAAGTTCGTCGGCCGCATCGGTAAAGCGAAAATTCGACAGGTCTTCGATGACCTGACTCAGAACGCGCCGGATCACGAAGCCGATCCGGACTTCTTTGCCGACTGGTCCGACCCGCGGCAATACAGTCTTGGTGACATCGGCAAGGGCGAGTGCGCCGGCGAGGTCGTCACCCAATACGAATTCGCAATGACGGCCGCCGAACGCATCGTGTTCGAAGGCCAGCTGCATCTTGAAGAAGGTGACGCTCAGAAGTCCGGCGAGCGTGGCTACCGAGCCATGATCAAAGCGGCAAAAGCACTCGTGCAGCTTCAATACGACGATGTCACGGAAGAAGACCCGGACGAAGTCGTCGACGAATTCAAAGAACGATACTTCGACACGGGAGTCTTCCTGGACCCGTTCGCCGGTCCGAAGTTTGCGCACTATCTGTTCGCGGCCCATGAAAACGCCAGCGGAACCTACACCGAGGAGTCTTCACGACACCTGATCGAAGAAGCGCAGTTATTTATTGAGGCCGTTCACAGTTGCTACAACCGACTGCGTCAGGAAGGCATGAACACTGCCACAGCCGGGAGCTGAGTTGTGGCGGGATGTTGGTGTCCACGAAAAACACGAATGACACGAAAACAAAAACGGACAGCGCCGTGTCGTCCTGAGACATAGCACCTCTGATGGTTCGACATCAGACACGTGTCGGTCCTGTCTTATTCGTGTGTTTCGTGTCTTTCGTTGATCCGTCGTCGTCGTCGGTCGGTCAGAGAACAAGGCAGGATTCAGGTACCCCATGAACCTACAGCACGTTCGAGTGAAATTCTTTGTCGACGGCGAACTCACCGTCGATCTGCAGGATGTCATCAACACATTCCATGGCTGGGTGGCTGAGCAGTCGATGGACGAGATGATGATCGACGTTGCCGACTACCGACATGTTCCGAATGGACCCAGCGTCGTTCTGGTCGGTCTGAAGGCCGACTACGTCTTCGACGAAACGGGTGGACGTCCCGGTCTGCTCTATTCGCGCAAAAGCGAAGTGAATGCGACCAGCGAAGAACAGGTGCAGGCCGCCATCAAGGCGGCGGCAGATGCCTGTGCTCGACTTGAGGCTGCGTTTGAAGGGCTCACGTTCAGCCGGCAGGAATTCGAAGTAACTGTCAACGACCGAGCGATCGCCCCGAACACGGCAGAAAACGCAGCCGAACTGACGACGATCATTGGTGCCACTCTTTCGAGTGCCTTCGGTATCAGCGACTTTGAAGCGGATACGACGCGTGATTCCCGCCAGTTACTCGGTGCTAACATCAAACTCAGCAGTGCGATCGATCTTGCAGCAGGTTCGTAGTAACCGCATTCATGCGGTTCCAGTGCGACTTGCGAAGCCTCTTACCGCGTGCCTGCCGGAACTGTGCGGTGCTTGTTCCGGCCTACCGCTGTTTGTAGCCACGCCGAATCTTCAACAGAGTTGCCGGATGAACTTTCCGAGCATTTCCAGCCTGAAAACGATCGAGAAGTTTCGCGATCGCATTCGCGAACTTGAGATCGACCTGCCTGTCGACGAAACGGTCGAGTCAGGTCCTGAATCTCCGCTCGCAAAGCCGATCCAGCGAGCGTTCGACACGATCGGCAACCGTTTCTGCATCCTGCCGATGGAAGGCTGGGATGGAGACACCGACGGGCGTCCGAGTGACCTCACGCGTCGTCGCTGGAAGAACTTCGGTCTCAGCGGAGCGAAACTGATCTGGGGCGGGGAAGCCGTCGCAGTCCGTCAGGACGGTCGGGCGAATCCCAATCAACTGCTGATCAACGACTCGACACTTTCTGAAATCGCCGCGCTTCGCGAGCTGCTGAAAAAGACGCACGCCGATCACTTTGGCCGCACGGATGATCTACTTGTTGGTCTGCAACTCACCCACTCCGGTCGCTTCGCACGCCCGAACGAGAAAACGCGGCCTGAGCCGCGCGTCGGATACCGGCATCCCGTGCTGGACCAGCGTGTCGGCGTCACCGACGACGGACCGCTTTTCAGCGATGACGAGTTATCACACCTGATCGACGACTTCGTGCAGGCAGCCATCTTTGCACAGAAAGCCGGCTATCGTTTTGTTGATATCAAGCACTGTCACGGTTACCTCGGCCACGAGATTCTGTCTGGCTTCGACCGTCCGGGCCGATTTGGTGGGAGTTTCGAGAATCGCACGCGCTTTCTGCGTGAGATCGTGGCAGGCATTCGGGCTCAGGCTCCCGGGCTGGAAATTGGAGTCCGCGTCAGCATCTTCGATTACGTGCCGTACCAGGCCGGAAACGACGGAGTCGGCGAACCTGCCACAACCGGCCCATATGCGTGCGCCTTCGGAGGTGACGGCACCGGCCTGGGTATGGACCTCGATGAACCGCACCAGTTCATGCTTTTGCTTCGCGACCTGGGCATTCAACTCGTTTGCTCAACCGTCGGCAGCCCTTATTACAACCCGCACATCCAACGCCCGGCTTCGTTCCCACCATCGGACGGTTATCAACCGCCGGAAGACGCACTGGTCGGGGTGGCGCGTCAGATCAACGCGACTGCCGCTATCAAACAGGCACATCCCGATTTGATCATCGTGGGATCCGGTTACTCGTACCTGCAGGAATGGCTGCCGCATGTGGGACAGTCAGTCATCCGTGACGGGCTTGCTGATTCGATTGGTCTGGGACGCCTGGTGCTGTCCTATCCCGACCTGCCGGCCGATGTTATCTCGGGCAATCAACTGGCCCGCAAGCGCATTTGCCGCACATTCAGCGAGTGTACGACAGCCCCACGGAACGGCATGGTTTCCGGTTGCTACCCGCTCGATCCGTACTACAAATCCCGACCGGAACGCGAACGCCTGCAGGAACTCAAGCTGTTGCCAGGCAAAACTTCCAGCTCGGACAGGAAGGAACACTGATCGACGCTAAATTTCGCTAATGGAACAGAGAGCCTACTGTGAGTTATTAGCGTCGATCAGCGTTCCTGACTTGCGTCTTCCGCTGTTGCTCCGAGGCCCGCGCATGTGGAATCTACCGGCGAAGATTCTGATCGGCCTGGTTCGCGTGTATCAGTTGACTCTGAGTCCCATCGTGGGCCGGCAATGCCGCTTCTATCCGACATGCAGTCACTACTTCATCGGTGCCGTCGAAAAGTACGGTGCCGTCCGCGGCACATGGAGAGGCGTCTGCCGCATCTGCCGATGTCATCCCTGGCATCCCGGCGGCGTTGATCATCCCTGACCGACCGGATTCGTCATGGTTGCAGCTTGCGTTCGTTGCAAGTGCGGTGTTGTCCGCCTGCTGATGGGTTGTCGGCGAGACTACGAAAAATCTCACATACCGACGACCGGTGCGTTCCGTTACGGTCCAACTGCCGAGTCGAGTAACGCCAATGTGCGTTTCGGGGCGATCAAACGATAGCTGCCCACGAGCAGTTGTTCGATTTCGTCCCAGTCATCAAACACCGTCGGGTCGATGGCGACCCAGCCGTCGTTGGGGCGACTGTAAGGGGCCTTTTCAACTCCGGGGACCTGCATCAGCAGTGTGGACTCGTGAGGCTCCATTTTCAGACCCAGACTCGCACGGCCGTGCTGTTCGCCGCAGCCGCAGAAGATCTTCTCGCCCACGCGGAAGTGCGGTTTGCCCCCACGTCAGCGTTTCTTTCGTCTGCGGCAGAGTCAGACAGATTGCCCGCATTTTTTCCAGAACCTCATCAACCGTTATCGCGTTTCCGGTTGCGGCGACGTTGAGTGCGACCGACTCGCGGATCCACTCACGCAACGGGAATTGCTCAATTGCGTCGATGGTAGGGACCTTGACGAAACGAAAGCGGCAACTGGTGCCTTCCAGTATTCCGTCGTTGTCAGTCAGTTCCGTTCCGCGCGTGAAGTACACATTGCAGCGGCTTGTGAGTGGCTGGATCCAATAGATTTCAGCGATTGTGCGATACATGGCAATCGGCTGGTGTCCCCCGTGAAAACTCTCCTGAGCATCCGGGAGTTCCTCGTACAGGAGTTCCCGCAACCCCGTCGCGAGCGCCTGGACCGGCCGCGTTCGACCCTTGATCAGTCCGCTGAAACTCCTCGGCTGCCTGCTCTGCCGAGCTGCTGACTTTTTCCGGGCCGCTTTCTTCTTCGCCATCGTGGTCACCATCTTCAAGTCGTCGGAACGATCCGAGGCTGTGAGTCATCCCCACCGACACAGGGTCGGCGGGGATGACTTGAAAAACTCACAATGTCTCACGGCGTAACAGTTGTGGCCCCGTCACAGACCGACGATAGGACCACACGAAGCGCGAGAAAATCCACCGGAACATCGTGCCGGACTGCAGCGATCCGATCAGTGTTCACCGGATGGTCCATGTTCTGGCCATCTTGAGGAATGTACCGCCGACGATTGGGAATCAGCGCAGACCAGTATAGTATTCCGCGACGTTTGAGTCGGACGAACGCTGTCGTGTTGTCCGTCCGCATATCCCGCTTCATGTCGAACACTGGAACCATGATGGCACACCACAAGAAGAAGCCTCCCGCTGTTGCTTTTCTGTTCGATAACTCGATCTTTCTGATCGGCGGAGCCGTGCTCGCGCTTGTCTGGGCGAATACCGCTCCCGACGCGTATCACGATTTCGTCCATTTTGATCTGACGGGCGGGTCGCATCACGAAGAACCGGAGCCAGCGGCCGAGGACCCAGCGCCGGCCGCTGAAGGAGGAGAAGAAGAGGCCGCGGCTGAAGGTGATTCAGGTCATGGCGGGTTTACGATTCATTTCCTGGTCAACGACATCCTGATGGCTCTGTTCTTTGCCATCGCCGGCAAGGAAGTGTGGGAAGCGTTATTACCGGGAGGGCCATTGTCGAACCCCCGGAAAGCCGCCACGCCGTTGCTGGCCACTCTGGGCGGCATCGTCGGGCCGGCAGCTATCTATATTCTGGGAGTCATGGCCGCCGGAGAAATGGACGCGCTGGCCAACGGCTGGGCCGTTCCCTGTGCGACTGATATCGCCTTCAGTTACCTGGTCGCTCGTATCATCTTCGGTCCGGGGCACCCGGCGATCGCGTTTTTATTGTTGCTGGCAATTGCTGACGACGCGGCCGGTCTGATCATTCTGGCGGTCTTCTATCCGCAGGCACCACTGGAACTGGTGTGGATGGCACTGTGCGCTGCGGGCATTGCCCTTGGGTTCGGTTTTCGCAAATTGAAACTGCAGAGTTTCTGGTGGTACCTGCTGATCCCCGGCGCCATGAGCTGGTTCGCCTTCTACAAAGCCGGCATCCATCCGGCGCTCGGGCTGATACCAATAATCCCGTGCATGCCTCATGCGGGGACCGACCTCGGGATCTTCGCAGTTAAAGAGCTGCATCGGGACGATACGCTCAACGCATTCGAGCACTGGATGAAAGACCCGGTGGAAGTCATCCTCGGGCTGTTCGGCCTGATGAATGCCGGAGTGGGCTTTTCCGCGTCAGGCACGGGAACATGGATGGTGCTGGCAGGGCTGCTGATCGGTAAGCCCTTGGGAATTACACTGTTCACTTGGATTGCTCAGAAATGGTTCAAGCTCGAAGTGCCCGGTGGCATGTCGTATCGCCACATCGTCACGCTGGGCATGATCGCGGGGATCGGTTTTACGGTGGCGCTGTTCGTCTCGACGGCCGCCTTCCCGATCCCGCCGTCTGGTGACCCCACTTACGCGGCGAAACTGGCCACGCTCGATTCGGTCAAGATGGGAGCACTCGCCAGCTTCGGCGCAGCGATCCTGGCAATTCTCCTGGCTAAAGCACTCGGCATTAAGCCGGGTATGCCCGAAGAAGAATCGGCTGACGCCTCGGATGGTGGTGAGGCTGGCGAATCAGAATCGACCTGACCGTCACAGCAAGCCAGGGAAGGAGTCATTCCTTCCGGCTTTCGATCTGAAATGGAGCCGCTCGACATGTTCTCGCGATTGTGCGTAGCATTTCTGGCGGCTCTGTTTATTTCCGCCACCGATTCGCCTGGCAGTGACCCGTCTCACTGGACTCAGGCCGTACTGTTTGCGCCGGAGCACACGGACGCTCTGTACTTTCACGTGCTCGACCGTCGCGACGAACTGAAACTACGGGCCTTCCAACTTTCGGACTCCGCCACATCAATGGCACCCGGTTCTAATGAGAAGGCTGGAACGCAACCAGTCGCAGTGACGCTGATACTGCGCACTTCCAATGGGCCAGTGTCGTCCAATGGGAAGTGGACACGGGCTGCCGGTACGTCATCGATTACGTTCGCTCGTGATGTCGATGCGGCGCCCGTGCCGGAACAGTCGCTGCTGTTGCTCGCAAGACATCGAACCGACGGGCCGCCGCCGGAATTCGAATGTCACATCCTGTATCCGGATTCGGCGCACTACGCGACAGCTCTCGCCCACTTCGGACTTGCTCGGGAACAGGCTCACGTTGGTGTCTCGGGGCTCGACACCGTCTGCCAGACGACCAGAACTCGCGAGCCCAGCGCGGCACTGCAGAAGTTTCTGCCTGAATTCGACCGGATTGAAAAGTTGAGTTATGTACCAACGCAGCGTCGCGGATCCACGGGCATCGGTTACACACTCGAATCGCTTTTGGGCATCGAAGAGAACAACCGCCAGACAGGTGACTTCCTGGGGATGGAGCTGAAATCTCACCGTGACAGCGAACTCAAATCGAGTAGTTCGCGGCGGATGAATCTGTTCCTGAAGGAGCCCCAATGGATCGACGGCCTGTCGCACCGCACGCGCATCCCGAAGTACGGATACATCGACGGCAACGGACGACGGGCGCTGTATTCGACGGTCACCAGTAACGAGAACTCTCACGGACTGTCCGTGCGAGTTGATCGTGGACAGCGGCGTGTGTGGTTGCAATTCCGAGGTCAGCCAGTCGCTTACTGGACGTTCGAAATTCTGGCCGGTCGCCTGCAGGAGAAACTGCGGGAAACGGCGTTCGTGCAGGCAGCGACGCGAGGAGCTGGCGGCAGCGAGCAGTTTCACTTCAACAGCGTGCTCTACTGTAGCGACCCGTCTATCGAGCCATTCCTCAGCCTGCTGGAACGCCGCGAGGTCGTGGCCGAGATGCGGATGCATCTGAAACCGGAAGGTACGGCACGCAATCACGGCACGGCGTTTCGCGTGATGCAGGACCAGATTCCGCAGCTCTACGCGATCACAGTGCAGTGCCGCTCGGTGAAGTAATCTACCGAGGCTGCGCCGTTTGAAGTTGCACAGTTTTGCTGCCCCGGAGGGGCAAAGGCGAGTAGCCCGGGGTTTCAACCCCGGGAAACAAGCGGTGAGAGCTTCAATGAGCCCCGGAGGGGCGACGGCAGAGACCGACACGGAATTGCCGTCGGCCCTCCGGGGCTGTGGTTCAGAAATGGCTGATTTTCCCGGGGTT
>Ga0209402_10002387_pt1 | contig 18888 bp, 17 predicted proteins | sample ArcticOcean_MG_C_3_FD_187437 | JGI IMG/M metagenome (GOLD analysis project Ga0209402, IMG submission 187437) | Marine microbial communities from western Arctic Ocean - ArcticOcean_MG_CB8_126 (SPAdes) (version 2) | ecosystem: Environmental > Aquatic > Marine > Oceanic | place: Arctic Ocean... | reverse complement strand
AGCGACTACGCGAGTGTGTGGACATTGTTCGGGCCATACTGAAGGACTCAGACGTGAACTACCACGGTGAAATTTACGACATTGACCGCTTTGACCTGTGGTTTGAGCCCCTGCGCAAAGAGATACCGATGTATGTGGCTGCAGTCTTCCCAAAGATGCTGGAAATCTGCGGTGAGATCAGCGAAGGGGCCATCCTCACTTGGTGCACTTTAGCCCACGCGGAAACTGCCGCCTGGCACGTGGGTATTGGTGCCCGTAACGCCGGTCGTGCGCCCGGCGACGTTGAAGTAGCCAGCCTGCTGCCCTGTGCTGTATCCGACAACCGTGAGGCGGCCAGAGACCTCATGCGCCAGCCAATTGCGTCCTATGCGGGTCGTTTCCCCCGCTACCGTAAACTCATGGTGGACGCCGGGTTCCCTGACGAGATTGAGAAAGTTCGAGTGGCCTGGCAGGCCGGAAATACGCAGGAGGCGTTGAGTCTCGTCCCAGGGGCGCTGATAGACAAGATTGGCCTGGTTGGCACCGCTGATGAAGTGCAGGAAAAATTGGCCAACTACCGTAAGGCTGGTATCACCCTGCCCATAGTGTCGCCCCGGTTCATCGGCGACAGAGCAAAAGAGCAGGCTCTGGAGATAATCCGCGCCTGCGCCCCCGCCCAATAGCAACATGGACTTCGATTTCACTCCAGAACAATCCCAATTCAGAGACGAACTCCGCGAGTTCCTAAGGGCTGAAGTCCCCGTGGAAAAGCAGGAGGTCTTTGGCCAATGGAGCGAGGACCAGTGCCAGTTTGGCCGGGAGATTAACCGCAAATTGGCCGCGCGTAACTGGCTTGCCATTGGGCTGCCGGAAGAATACGGCGGTGGTGGCAAGAGAGCAATCGAGCAAGGAATCCTGGCGGAGGAACTGGGCTACGGGCGGGTGTCTCAAACAGGGTTCATGGGGCTAGGCCAGTACGGTTCAGTCCGCCGGTTGTTTGACGACTTCACCGACTTCTGTAACGACTCCGCACCCGACGGCGGGCAACCTGTGGCCGAACACCCGCTGGTGCGGCACCAATTGGCCCAGCGCCGGTTGGGTATGGAGACCTGGAAATTGCTTTGCTGGCGCGCGGTTTGGTTACAGAGTGTCGGGTCGAAAACCGATGTGGCGGCTTCGATAACCTTCCTGCATGGCACTGAAGAACAAACCCGCTTCGCCGAGATGGCCATGGAAGTGCTCGGCCCCTATTCGACTCTGCGACACGGATCTAGCCAGGCTCCCCTGCTGGGTAACATAGAGGGACTCCATCGCGAAGCCATGAACCTGCAGGGAGCAGAAACAACTGTAATGCACAGAAATATCATCGCCCATCTAGGCCTTGGTATGCCAGACAAAACACCCGAACATGAACTTTAACCTGACACAAGAACAGGAATCACTGCGCAACACCGCCCGTGAATTCCTGGCAACTGAATGCCCAATATCGGTCGTTCGAGAAGCGGAGGAATCTGGCGTTGGCCACTCCCCTGACTTGTGGCGGAAAATGGCCGACCTGGGTTGGCTGGGTATCTGTCTGCCGGAAAAATACGGCGGCGGAGAAAGCTCCCTATCCGACCAGGCGGTGCTCTTTGAAGAAGTGGGCGGGTTTTTGGTTCCCGGCCCATTGCTGGCCTCTTCAGTATTGGCGGCCCAGACCGTGCTGCAAGGCGGTACCGACCAACAAAAAGATAATTTGCTGCCGGGCATGGTCAGCGGCGATATAATCCTTACGCTGGCCCGTGGCGAACGGTTAGAGACTTCATCCCAAAGCGGCAGCCTGGTTATTAGCGGCGAGAGTGCGTTTGTCCGTTACGCAGGGCTGGCCAACCAGATCATTTGCGCCACCCGGCCGGCCATCGGGGCTTGGCCTGATACGACCCTGGTTCTGGTCGACAGCCAGGCTGACGGCGTAATCAAAACCGCTATGGAGTCCATCGCCAACTACCCGCAGTTCCGAGTTGAGTTCGACGATGTTTCGCTGCCCGGCGATTCAGTGCTGGGCGAGATTGCGGAAGGCCGAGTGGCCTTGGAACTGGCTATCAAGCGGGCAACGGTGATTCAATGCGCCGAGACCCTGGGTCGGGCTGAGAAAGTGCTGGAGATGGTAGTGGCGTACGCCGGCACCGGGCAGCAATTTGACCGCCCCATCCCCATCGGTTCGTTTCAGGCCGTTCAACACCGCTGTGCCAACCTCAAAGTAGCGGTGGACATTGGGCGGCTGCTGACTTATCAAGCTGCCTGGCGACTGGACCAAAACCTGCCTGCCAGTGATGAGATAGCCATGGCGAAAGCCCAGTCCGGTACACTGAGTCGGCTCGCCACTGAAACCGGACATTCCATCTTTGGCGGAGTCTCGTTCACCGTGAAACACGACATGCATCTGTACTCCGACAGGGCCAAGATCGCCGAGGCCCACCTAGGCGACACGGAATACCATCTGGACCAAATGATAGTCGATTAACGGGGATTAAACAGCCGCAGGGGCCGGGAAAACATAGCTGAATTTTCTGTAACTAAAAAGGGGTGCAACCATGCCCGACGCCAATCCAATCTCCAGTGAAACACTGGAAGTACTAAAAACTATCCCAACTCAGACTCTGATCGACGGGCTCTGGGTCATGGGCTGGCCCATGAGTTTTATCCACGGTGCCAAGCCGCTCCAGCCGGGGCAACACATGGCTGGACGCGCCGTGACTTTGCGGTTTGTCCCACACCGGCCCGACCTGGTGGCCGACAAGCCCAAAGGCTCTGATTCTGCCGAGTATGTGGCCATTGAACTGTGCGGCCCAGAAGAGATCTTGGTCATTGACGCCATGGGCTGGGAGTACAGCTCCATTGGCGGCGACATCAAGTTCCTCCGCATGATGCAACTGAAGGCTGGCGGCCTGGTCACCGACGGCGCGGCCCGGGACAGTAACACACTCAAGAGCTACGGGTTCCCGGTCTACGCGGCCAATACCACCGCCAAGCAAGGTCCCGCGGAATTTTGGCCCTGGCAGGTAAATGATGCCATCCAGTGCGGTGGAGTGCTGGTGCGGCCCGGAGACGCAGTGGTCGGCGATGACGACGGCGTAGTGGTGGTGGCGGCTTCCAAAGTGGACGAGGTGATTCGCATTGCCCACGAACGTGAAGAGGTTGAAGAGGTAATTAAAGCCCAACTTGAGATTGAGCAGTGCTCACCTGGCAAGTACTACCCATTCAATGATGCCACCTGGAAATTATTTGAGGAAAAAACGGGCAAGAAGCGCACCGGATAGTTCTCCCAAGTTCTCGAATGTGGCGGTCGTTAAATCCGAGGCATGATTCAGTACCGTATTTTACGTGTATTGGATAGTGGCGAACCGCCGCCTTTGGACTGGGGGTCTGAATGACAATGGATCAATTGAACACCGGCAAAACTGGCCAGGTAGAAATGATGTCTCGTAATAAAAAACTGAAACGCTGGTTGATTCCTGCAACGCTCGTGCTGATGCTATTTGTCATCGCGGCCTGCAGCAGCGAGTCCACGCCAGTCACCGAAACCAGCGCAGTGTCCGGCTCAGTAGCGGGGATAACCCAGGGCGACGGGTTGGATGCCGACGGATCTGAAGTTGATGTGGAAGACGCTGCCATGGCCCTGGTCGCAGCCCAAGACTCGGTCATGGTCCGGATCTACCAGAAGGCCGTGCCCTCAGTGGTAAATATTCAGGTCATCCAGGGCTTGGAGGGAAACGATGGTACCGGCGCATTCCCTAACGTGCCCGGAGCTCCGGAAGACTTCTTGGAGCGCGGCGAAGGCTCTGGCTTTGTGTGGGACGACAAGGGCCGAATCGTAACAAACCAACACGTAATTGATGGAGCGAAAATCGTAACTGTTATCTTTTCCGATCGCACCCAGGTGTTGGCCAAGGTATTGGGTGGAGACACCGATTCAGACCTGGCAGTGTTGGAATTGCTGGAACCCGTCGACGGGTTAGTTCCCATAGACCTTGGCGATAGCAGTGATGTACTGGTGGGCCAACTGGCAATCGCGATTGGTGCGCCATTCGGACAGGAATTCACCATGACCAGCGGCATCGTCAGCGCCGTAGGTCGGACAATCCGCAGTGGCTTCAGCCAGTTCACGATTCCCGAAGTGATTCAGACCGACGCTCCAATTAACCCAGGCAATTCTGGCGGCCCGCTGCTGGACCGCCACGGCCGGGTGATGGGTATCAATACTCAGATAATCAGCCGGTCCGGCAGCAACGCCGGCGTTGGTCTGGCCGTGCCCATCAACATCGCCAAGATGGTCGTGCCGGCTTTGATTGCAGACGGAAAGTATGAGTATTCCTGGCTTGGCATCTCCGGTGGCCCAGTGATGTCGGATGTGGTCCAGCTGATGGACCTGCCCGAGGGCACCCAAGGAGCCTTGGTTATCACCGTGAGAGAGGGCGGCCCAGCAGATGACGGCGGCCTGACCGGCAGCGACCGGACAGAGGTGGTCAACGGTATACAATACGCCTTGGGCGGAGACACCATCACTGGCGTCGATGGCTCGCAGGTCAGAGACATGACTGATTTAATCGTCTACCTGACCAACAACACTCGGCCCGGCGATGAGATTACGCTGGAAGTTATCCACCAGGACGGATCGTCAGAGGCGCTTCCCGTAGTCCTTGGCACCCGCCCCAGCTAATTTCGGGCGATACTTCGGGCTATATTTTCGGGCTATATTCAATGGAGTGACCATTGCGAACTGTTGCAGCAATCTTCACATCGCCCGTTAAATCCCTATCCCTGTTGCAGCCGGAATCCGTGACGGTTGGCTACTCAGGCATCGTCGAAGACCGCCGCTTTCATCTAATCGGCGCAGACGGCCGGTTGCTGACCCAACGACAAGTGGGACGCCTGGCCTTGGTCCAAGCCGGTTACTCCTCTGAATCAGAAGAACTAACCCTTAAGTTTCCAGACGGGACGCGTTTGGCTGGCCCCACAGAACTGGGCAACCCGGTCAGCTCCGCCATCTGGGGCCGACAGGTCTCAGGCAAAGAAGTAACCGGCGACTGGAACCAAACTCTTGCTGACTTCTGCGGCTCACCGGTGCGTCTGGTCAAGACTGATAACCCGGGCGATAGCTATGACGAATACCCAGTGTCGCTGCTATCACAGGCGTCCATCGACAAACTGGGCGATTTCCTGATCGAGAACGTCGCGAATGCGCCGGATGATGCCCCCAAGTTTGAAGGCCGACGCTTCCGCCCCAACTTTTTACTGGACGGCTGTTCCCCCCACGAAGAAGACTTTTGGCTGGGCGGCGTGGTGCAGATCGGCCCTGACCTGCGCGTGAGATTGGTTGCACCCGACCCCAGATGCGCTATCACCACCCTTAACCCGGACACCGGAGAACGAGACTTCAACGTACCCAAGCTGCTCCAAAGTTACCGCCCCAACACCCGCGCTCCGTATTTCGGCGTTTACGGTTCTGTTGAAGCCACCGGGATTGTCTCGGTGGGCGACACCATTGAGTTGGTTAAGCAACCGGCAGTCTAACCTCAGCGGTGGCGAACTCTGCTTCCCCTATAAGTACTCTGATTGACACCCATACTGGCCGTGCTTACACTCGTTTGGGCTTCGAATTGGCAATCCTGCCCAGCGACCATCCTGCTTTGGCCGTGCACCGGGCGGTTGCCACCAAAACCGAGTATCAAACAGGGAGTAAATCATGAAACAAAATAGAATAAAAAAAGTGATGCGCGAGGGCGGTTTGGCCCTGGTGAGCCACATCGGATTCGCCGACCCAGCAGTTGTTGAGATCATTGCCAAAGCCGGGTTCGATGGCGCATTCATCGATATGGAGCACTCCATATTTGACATGCAGACCGTGGGCGAGATGATCCGCGTTGCTGACCTGTGTGACATCACACCGGTGGTCCGCGTACCAGACGACAACCCCAAGACCATCCTGCGTTTGTTGGACATGGGCGCCCAGGGAATCCAGATCCCACACATCGCAGGTGTTGAGGGCGCAAAGAGAGCTGTTGAGGCAGTCAGGTATCCCCCGCTGGGAGAACGTGGCGGTGCTGGCAGTACCCGGGCCGCCGGCTACGGGTCCGTCCCGTGGTTGGAACACATGAAGACCTCCAACGAGGAGATTCTGCTGATTGTCATGACTGAAGACAAGCGTGGTCTGGATGAAATTGCGGAGATCGCTGCTGTACCGGGCGTAGACGTCATTGCCCTTGGCCCCACCGACATTAGCACAGCCCTGGGGATGACCGACCCGGCCGACCCCAAACTGCGAGAGACGTTTGTTGAGTTGGCCGCCAAGGTCAATGCGGTTGGCAATGCCAGAGTGTACATCCCAGTGAACCACGCAGCCTGTCGGTTCACACCCCAAGACCTGATTAACATGGGAGTAAATTACTGCTCCGTGGCTCCGGCGCCTCCGACCATTGTGTTGAACGCCCTTAAGGCTACAGCAGCCAGCATCCGGGAAGAAGCAACCAAAGCTTAGCCCTTCTTGCGGCTAACGCTGGAACCTGACGAGTGAATCGGATTCCGATTAAATCGTTGACGTATTCAGTGGTGGCTTTGAGACCGAACCGCTATAATTTGGAACAACATCCGGCGGAAATATTTCGGCTTATAACGCTAACTGCCGGTGCCTGACTACGGTCACGTGAGCCCCAAGGCCACGGGAGAAAATAACATCAGTACAGAAAATACCATTGTGTCTGCAGTTGGCGTCACTGGCGGCGTCAGTGACGAAGCATTCTCTGCCGAACCAATAATCAGACGAGAACGAGACAGGGAATATCTAGAGCTAAAAAGAAGAGTCACCAAAGCAGGACTGCTGGACCGGCAATACGGTTATTACGCGTGGAAGATTTCAAGCGTGGTGGCCATGGTTGCAACCAGCGTGGCGGTGATGGTCATCTTCAGCGGAACGCTGTGGATACAATTAATCAACGCGGCCTTCCTGGCGCTGACATTCACGAACCTGGGGTTTTTGGGGCACGACTCCGGCCACCGCCAGATGTTCAAGAAAGTAAGGCACAATGACTGGGTTCTACTTGGCGTGGGATTCCTAACGGGTATGACGCCTAGTTGGTGGCAAGACAAGCACAACACCCACCACCGTGCGCCCAACCAACTTGAAATTGACGGCGATATTGAGGTCTCCCTCTTCGCCTTCACCCAAGAACAAGCCATGACCATGAAGGGCATTGGCCGCATCACGGTTAAGCATCAAGCAGTACTGTTCTACCCATTGTTGATGTTGACCGCCATAAGCTTGCTGTTTGGTGGCATCGCCTACCAGCTTCGCAAGGAGCGCATGCGCTATCCGATCACCGAGCCGATCCTGGTGGTCTCCGGGGTAATCGCTTACTTGGCGGTTATATTCTTCTTCCTTGGCCCCTGGTACGGCGCAGCTTTCATTGCGGTGCACCGGGCTTTGGGCGGAATCTACATGGGTTCAGTCTTTGCTCCCAACCACAAGGGGATGCCGATCCTGGACAACGACACGGATATGGATTTTCTGCACCAGCAGGTGCTCACCGCTCGTAACGTCCAGGGAAGCCCAATAGCGGACTTCTGGTACGGCGGGCTAAATTACCAGATTGAGCACCACTTGTTCCCCAACATGCCGCGCAACAACCTCAAAAAGGCCCAGCCCATAGTGCGGTCATTCTGCAAGGAAAAGGGAATACCCTACTACGAGACTGGAGTGTGGCAATCTCATGTGGAGATAATCACATTCCTTCATGAAGTGAGCGCTCCCCTAAGGCAGAAAAAAGCCTAGCCACCCAGCGCTAATTCGCAACCAACAAAAAGGCTGTCCTTCCATCGAAGGACGGCCTTTTTGTTTTCAATTTTGCTGTGCGGCGGTTTGATGTGGCTATTTCCTAACCCAGGGAGTGAATCCATCCACCATCAATTCCATTTCTGGCTCGGGAGATGATACCGCTTCTGCGACTGACTGGTTTCCTTCAATCATTACCATGCGGCGGGCTTCAACGAACCCCACTATGGTTGTGAAGAACCGAGCCACTGAGGAGATGATGGTGCGGCGGTTATCTGCTGAGAGTTCTCCGACTATCTCTACCCTAGTAGCGACCAAGCTCTCGCGGGCCTTGGAATTTACCTTGGAGCTGTGAAAGGCTTCGATCATGTCACGGATCGATTCCTGACGCTGTTCCTCACTCAGCGAAAGGAGTTGATTGATACGCCCTTTCATCATTGGCTTTCGCATCATGTACGGCATACCGGCCAGCATTTTCATCATGCCAACATTGTCACCACCCCATTCTCCTGTGGCCGTATCGTAGCCACCTTATTTCTTTCCAAACATTCCCATTGTGGATCTCCATTGTGTCCTGTGATCTGAAGGCCTAAGCAACTTATTGTTTGTCCGATCACAAATTCAAATGCACCTGAAAATCAGATGATTCACCCCGATTTGTATTTCAATAATCGATAATAATTTCACGATAGGCCGCTCCAGTCACGAGTTAAATCCCGGTTTGTGACTAAGCAAATTGGCGGAAAATTGGTGAGAAATCCAATGGATATTGAGTTGTCGTATTGGGAAATCTAGGGCGCCAACAGATGAATTCTTCGCTTTTTGGGCGATGACGATTGGAGGAGGTAGGCAATTTGACATAGTTGCTGACAATAAAAAAGAGAGCCCCGATACTGAGGCCCTCTTTTTGAATTGCGCCAATTAGTTTTGAGATGAATTAGTCGGGGTTCATGCCATCAAACCGAGGCATCACTTCCTCTGCCAACAGTTTCATAGACTTTTCCCAACCCTGTTGGTCGTCCATGTTGTCATATACCAAGGAGAGCAGGGTCCCAAATCCGCCACACATCTCGTACAGGTTTAGTATCTTTTTCTCGACCGTATCTGGGGAGCCGATCAGCCAAACATGCTCGGCCATGTATTCCGGAGTGACCGCAGAATCCGGCAGACTGGAGTCATGTTTAATCACTCGGAGCAGGTCAAATTGGGCAAACAGAGGCAGCAGATAATCGCCCCAAACCCGGCCAAGCATGCCGTTAACCGCCTTGTCGTACGCCTCGTCATCCGAGTCTGCCACCCAGATATCTCGGGTTATCCGCCAGTCTTTTCTACTGGGGGTCCTGCCGCTCCGTTTTGCGCCTTCCAGGACCGCCTCCCAATGGCTGATCACGTAATCTTGGTTGAAGGCCAAGCTCATGGGAATGAAGCCGCGTTCGCCGGCAATTTTGAGCGTCTCGGATGCAAAACTGACCGAGGCCACACCGATGGGTGGATGGGGTTGTTGGAAGGGTTTTATGTGGTGCTTCAACGTGCCGTATTGGGGCTCCGGCAGGTTGACGTTCCAGAACTGCCCCTTGTATTCAAAGGGCTCGTCTTCCGCCCAAAGCTTGAGGATTATGTCAATCGCCTCGCGGGTCATCTCTCGGTGCTGGCCGTTCAGACCGTCAACGTCGAACATTGTGTAGTCGGTGGGCAGGCCACCAGCCCCAATGCCAAACATGAACCTACCCTGAGCCATGTGGTCCAGGTAGGCGACGCGGCAGGCCAACTCTGCGGGATGGTGGTACGGCAGCAAGTGAACGCCTGTCCCCAAACGGATATTCTTGGTCAGCATCAAAGCCTGGGCGATCATCAGGTCTGGCGAAGGTACTGGCTCCCAAGGGGAGGTATAGTGTTCTCCGATCCAAGCCTCTGAGAAGCCCAACTTGTCGGCTAAAACCAAGCAGTCCAAGTCCCACTGATGGGCTTGGAATAGCTCCCGCTCCGGCGGATGGGATGGCATCAGAAAGACTCCGTAATCCATGATCACTCCCCTAGGTCGTTATTGTCGAAATTCTAGTCAAATGGCCGTAAGAGCACCCATTCTAGCGTCCGCTGGCCAATTGTCATAGGGGAGACTCGGGTATCTGGCATTGAGTTTCAGCGCCTTTCTCTAGAACAAGGCTGGTTATAATTAAAATCCGGCCAACGCCGGTTTGGAGTTACTTGTTTAGTCTTTTGAACATGGGGAACCTTTGGCAGGAATCCCCCACCGGTAAATCAAAGGGAATTTTCTACGGCTGGTGGATGGTAGCCGTCAGTGGCTTCATCATGGTCATCACCTCCGTGCCGATATTCCAGGCGTCTGCGCTCTGGGCGGTGGCGTTGGAGTCTCAGTTCGGCTGGAGCCGGACTCAGTTGGGTCTGGCCTTGAGTTTCACCAGGGTAGAAGGCAGCCTCACCGGACCCATTGCCGGATACTTGGTGGACCGGATGGGCACACGGTTCATGGTCTTAACCGGCCTGATGATTCTCACGGTAGGGTTTTTCCTATTTAGCCAAGTTCAGAACCTGTGGATGTTCTACCTGGCTTATTTCGTCATGTCTGTGGGGCAGGGCCAGGCTGGTTGGCTCACTGTGATGACGCTGCTGAACCATTGGTTTGTGCGACACCGGGGAATGGCCATGGGGCTGGCGATGGTCGGGATGGGCATTGGCGGGTTGTTTCTGATGCCGATGATTGCCTGGCTGATCAACCCTGAGGCTGACCGGTTGGGCTGGCGGCATACGGTGGAGATTTTTGCGGTTGTTACTTTAGTCTCGGCGGTGGTATTTCCCAAGATAATTCGGAACAAACCCGAGGACATCGGGGCATTTCCCGATGGAGAGGTGCGGGGCACCGGTGCCGGTGCCGGTTCCGGGTCAGACTCGAACTCGGACTCAGACAGTTCAAGCCAGGAATTGGATCTGACGATTGGACAGGCGCTGCGCACTCAGGCGTTTTGGTGCATTTCATTTGGCCATGGTCTCGGTTCCATGGTTGTGCTGGCCATCATGGCTCATTTGGGATTGCTGCTGAGCGATTTCGACTACGGTGTGCAGACAGCGGCCTGGATAATCATGGTGCAGACTGGGGTGTCTATCGTGTTCCAGTTTTTTGGCGGCTGGATTGGCGACCAGATGCCCAAAAACGTAGCGCTGTTCGTGTTTACCGTCATCCAGGGCATCGGTGTGGTGTTCTTGACCCTCGGCTCGGACCTGATCTATTTCTACGCCTTTGCGGTGCTGTTTGGCATCGGCTTTGGCGGCCGTACTCCATTGACCACGGCAATCAGGGGCGACTACTTCGGCAGAGCGTCCTTCGGGAAGATATTGGGTATATCCACTGTTCCCATGAATATTTTGCTGTTGATCGCCGCACCCATGGCCGGGTTCATGCGGGATGAGCTGGGTGATTACGACATGGCATTCCTGGTTTTGGCCGGACTCAACATGATTGGAGCTGTGTTGTTCCTGGTGGCTAAAAAACCCCAACTTCCGGGCGTATTTCAAGCAACTCCAACAATTTGAACAAGACCTGACTTATGCGCATCCTTCGACGGGTCCGATAAATCGAGACTCTCGACTTTAGTCGGAACTCAGGATGAACGAAATTGTGGCAACCATCCCCCCAACCGTCATTCCGGCGAAGGCCGCAATCCACTTCGCCACCATGTTCTGCGAACGCGTCCGTTCGTGTTCGGGGAATAACAAAAAGGCTCGGCCAAACAATTTGGCCGAGCCTTTTGATGCTCATAGGGACCTTGGTAATGGGTTGTTAGGAGAGGCTGCTGGTCAGCAGTTCCTTCAGTTCCACAACAGTGGCGTCGATCCAGTCCTGGGCCTTGTCAGCGGTGCGGGCCCGGCGTTGTTGGCCAAACTCGCGTTCGTCAATGTCCGGGTTTTCGGCTCGAATGGCCTGTTCAATTGCACGCTGCTCTGTGACTGCGACGGCGGGACGTTCGATCCAGTGGCAGATGTACTTGTGGTCTGCAGTGTAGAAAACGGCCACCGGAATGGACAGGTACTCGCCCTTGTTCAGGTACTCATTCATGATGTCCATGTGGCTGTCCCTGGGGAAGATGCTGATGGGAATTTCAGCCGCTTCCGCCACTCGTGCTAGCACTGGCAGACCACGGATAACGTCGCCGCACCAGTCTTCGCCAATGACCATCATCTTGGCTGGGCCGTTGGGGCGCTGTGTTAGTTCTTTGAAGAACGCGGTATCCGCTGCGCTCAGCGTGAGGCCGTCATAGAATCCCTCAAAACGCTGTTTGTTGACCTTGATCTGGTCCATGTAATCTGGGTAATTGAAGCCTTGGGCGTACCGCTCCGGGGTTACAACACTATCTTCTCTAGCCATGGCTCCTCCATTTGATCTAATGAATCTTTGAACAACTATTCTGCTGCAGACTTGGTCGGGCCAACGGCCCGTTAGCCGATCTCTCAACCGGTCTGGCCATTAAAGCCTACCTCTATACGGCCGTCCGGGTAGATGATTATGGGCACTGTGGCGGCGTAATCAAGGGCGGTGTCCAGGTCATCTTGGTTCTGGTCCACCCTGATTTCCTGGTACTCAATGCCGTCGCGCTTCCAGGCGGCGCGCAGGGCGTCGCAGGCAGGACAGACGGTTAGCGTATAAACGATTGGTATGTCGGCCATGAAGAAGGCTCCCTAATCTTTAATAAGCGCCAGAGGGGAACATTCTACAACTACCGCCAACCGGTGTCATCCCTCGTGACGAGCACCAAGGAACGAGGCTGTTGTCCCCGGATACTCTCGTGGCTATAATGCCGAGGCAAGTTATCAATTTAGAGGCAATAAAAACTGTTCATGGAGGAACAATGTTCGCATTATTCGTAACCGCCAAGATCAAAGCTGGACACCGCGCTGAATTCATCGAGGCCACCATGGGTGACGCTGTTGGATCCAACAACGACGAGCCGGGCTGCCTGCAGTTCGACGTTCACGCGAACCCCAATGACGAGAACACCGTATACCTGTATGAGGTCTATGAGAATAAAGACGCTTGGGAGACTGCCCACCGCTCCGCCCCTCATTACACCAAATGGCGTGAGACGGTTTCCCCTTGGTTTGATGGCGACCCCACCCGTGTGGAGTTGAGCCCAATCTTCACCAAAGACAAGGGAAAAATCTAGGTTTTCAAAACCAGAGAACTAGAACAAAAAAGGGCGTCCCGTTTCATCGGGACGCCCTTTTTGTTCTAGTTAACTTCTCAGACCCAACCCGTCATTCCAGCGAAAGCTGGAATCCACTGCGCCATAACCTAAGTTAGCCGACCAAAACCACCTGCCTACCCGGCCCGATCATGGTGTCCTTCCGCAGAAGGATCGAACCACCCGCTTCGCAACAACCCTGCGTGACCCAAGCAATCCTTCGACAAGCTCAGGACGAACGGAGCAGGGAGTGCGGCTGTGCTGGTGGTTGCCAACCAATTCCGCCAGCCCTACCACCCGTCATTCCGACTTTAGTCGGAGCCCGTTGCGCCAAGACTCTGGCCTAGGGAGACAAATCAGCTATCGCGGAACTTGGGCATGATCTTCTCGCTGAGCAGCCGCATCGATTTGGCGGTATTCTCGCTGGAGATCAGACCACGGTTGGTCAACATCAAGTTCCTGACACCCATGTCGCGCATCATGGCTATCTGCTCAGTCACCCGCTCCGGTCCTCCGATTAGAAGTTCCCCCACAGTCGGGTCCGGATTCACAGCGTAGCCTTCTTTTTTCATGGGAGGCCGCTGCATGTTCACCTCCATCTCCGGAGGGTTCCACTCCTTCCGCACCTCCTCCAGGTACTCGAAGGCGGCGTAATGGGCGGGCAGATACTCGTCCCAGGCCGCGTCGTTGGTCTCGGAGATATGCATCTCGCGCCAGACCCAGATCTGGTCCAGGTTTTTCTGGACGGCTTCGTCGCTGAAGCCCGACGCCGACATGGTGTCGCGGTAGGCCAGGATTTGCTCTGCAGTGGCATCAAACGTGCCACCCCTGAGCAGCACCGGGCGGCCAATCTTGGCCAGTTCTATAACAGAAGGCAGAGTGGATGCGGCCCGAGCCAGGGGCGGGTGCGGTTTCTGAAACGGCCTGGGCCGTACGGATGGGAACGCCACCTGCCAAAACTGGCCCTCGAACTTTACGTTATCGGTGGTCCAGGCCTTCACCAGCAGCTCTTCGGCCTCGTCCAACTGGGCCTTTCCCAGGCTGGGGGTGGTGCCAAAGCCCACGTACTCGTAGGCGTTGTAGTTGGAGCCTCGGCCGGTGCCGACGATCAACCGACCCTTGGACAGGTTGTCCAGCAGCGCGGTCTGATGGGCTACCCGCACCGGGTTGTGGAGCGGCAGTTCGATAATGCCTAACCCCAGCGTGATCCTTGACGTCTTGACCGCCACCGCGCTGGCGAAGACCAACGGGTCGCCATAAACGCACTCACCGGTGAAGTAATGCTCCGCAAACCAGACGGCGTCCATCCCCAACTCTTCGGCCAAAACCGCCTCGTCCAGACACTGGTCAATCTCCTGACCGTCCCGGCTGTCATCAAATTTCATGGGATACAGAAAGTGGCCGAATTTCATGGTGGTGGTTCCTTTTAGTGGTGGGGTGGTTGGCGGTGGGTATTGTACTACGGAGGGCGGTGGGCGAGTGGATTGGAGGTAAAGAGCGAGATCTTCCGAAGGTACCTAATTAGCTCAGCTGTTGCGTATTTACCTAACCGATATAATTAGCTATGCAGAGTGAAACTATCGCGATTTCTAATAGTCGATATGATTGTCGGCCCGTGTGAATGATTCGTAACTTATTCGGGAAGGTAAGTAACAATGCCACCAGTTAATATGAGCGTCAACTCGCGAGACCGATTGGTTAGGTCTTTAAAGGTGTATTCGTCAGAACTTAAAGAAATGATTGATGCCATAGGCGAGCAGGCAAAGTTCGTTGGGGAAAAGGCAGAGAATCATGCCCCTATGGATCTTTCGGACGAATACCGACTTGCCGAGGAATCAATGTAAATTGTGCTTACCAAGTGGGTGATGATTTGAGATTCCCTGGTGTAAATCTTTGGGACTATCATTTGAGAGTGATCGCATCCGCTTTATTGCTATACAAAGATGATTTAAATAATCGACTCGGGTCGGTAAAATCAGATTTGCTGATGCCGACTGAAGCAAATTTTCTTATTGAACTTGAATTGAGTAACCTCAATCAAGATTTCGATGGGTTTTACTTCCAATATGGGGAATCAGCTTTGCTTGAGGAGTTGCGCTTTAGGCGCGAACGGAAATCAGGAATGGCTTATCCAAGTAACATCGAAGCCGCTGAGTTGATACAAGAATGAGAAGGGCAGACCATAGAGTTCAAAAAACAACTCCCGAAACAGGCTGATAGTTTAGCAAAAGAAATTGCAGCTTTGGGTTCTACCAACCCTGGCGTAATCCTTCTGGGTGTTGCCAAAAATAGCGATATCATCGGAATAGATGAGATTGCCACCCCTGCTGGGTTCGATGAATTCAGGACCCGGATTGAAGGAATTTCATCGAACAGCATTATACCGAGTCTGGCGATTCGAGTGAGATCAACTCAAATCGAAGGGGAAAATTTAGCTGTTGTAGAGGTCCCGAAAGGACCAGAAGCTGTCTATTACACCAAAAATGGGGTTCCGTATCTCCGCCACGGAAGCTTGTCGAGACCTGCGAATCCCATGGAAGTATATGAACTCATCAAAAGGTATATTGAGCGGGGCTAAACTAGCCACCCGAACCCGTTACCCCTTCATACTCAACGCAATCCTCTTGCGCTCCAAGTCCACTTCTAGGACTGTTACCCAGACTTGTTGTTGGACTTTTACTACGTCGGCGGGGGTGCTGACGTATTTGTTGGCTAGGTTGCTGATGTGGACTAGGCCGTCTTGGTGGACGCCGATATCCACGAAGGCTCCGAAGGCGGTTACGTTGGTGATGATTCCGGGAAGTTTCATCCCGACGGTCAGGTCTGACATCTTGTTGATGCCGTCGGCGAAGCTGAAGGGCTCGAAATCCTGACGGGGGTCTCGGCCGGGGCGGGCTAGTTCCTCGATTATGTCCTGTAGCGTGGGCAGTCCCACTTTGTCGGTCACATAGCGGCTTGGGTCGATCTGTGTGGCGATGCCAGCGTTGCCGACCACCTGGTCCAGCGGCTGGCCCAGGTCCTTGGCAATGGCCTGCACAACCTTGTACGACTCCGGGTGCACCGCGCTGGCGTCCAGCGGGTTCTTCCCCTCTCTGATGCGCAAGAATCCCGCCGCTTGCTCAAAGACTTTTGGCCCCAGCCGGGGAACTTTTTTCAATGAATCACGAGTGGCAAACGGCCCGTTCTCGTTGCGGTACTCTACTATGGCATTCGCTAGTTTTGGCCCCAAGCCTGACACATATGAGAGCAGCTCGCCGCTGGCGGTGTTCAACTCCACGCCCACATTGTTCACGCAACTGCCCACCACATCGTCCAGCCGGTCTTTCAACGCCTTCTGGTCAACGTCGTGCTGGTACTGGCCGACGCCGATGGACTTGGGGTCAATCTTGACCAACTCGGCCAATGGGTCCATGAGCCGGCGACCAATCGAGACTGCGCCGCGGACTGTCAGGTCATAGTCTGGGAACTCGTTCCGCGCCACTTCTGACGCCGAATAGACGGAGGCTCCGCTCTCGTTGACCATAACCACCGTGATATCCGAGTCCAGTTCCAGCGTCTGGAGGAAGGCTTCGGTTTCGCGGCCGGCGGTGCCGTTGCCCACGGCGATGGCTTCAACACTGTAGAGGCGGCAAAGGTCGACAATCTTGTCGCCGGCCTCCCGCTCGCCCCGCTCCCCGGTGTGCGGGTAGACGGTGTCGTTGTGCAGCAGCCGACCCTGCCGGTCCAGGCAGACCAGTTTGCAGCCGGAGCGGAACCCGGGGTCCAGGGCCAAGACGTTTTTCTGACCCAGGGCCGGAGCCAGCAGCAGTTCCCGCAGGTTGTCGGCGAACACCGTAATGGCAGCGTTCTCGGCGCGCAGGCGTGCTTCCTTGCGCACCTCAGTCTCCATAGAAGCTTCCAACAGCGGCTTGTAGCGGTCCTGCACTGCCTGTCGGACTTCCTGTGAGGCCTCTGTTTCGCCGGTGACGAATATGTCCTGCAGCACGGCCACGGCCTGAACTGCTGGCGGCGAGATATGCACGGATAACATGGACTCTTTTTCGCCCCTGAGCATGGCCAGCACCCGGTGGGAAGGGACCTTCATCACTGGTTCTTCCCACTCGAAGTAGTCCCGGTATTTTGCGGCCTCTTCGCGCTTGCCGGAGACGACTGAAGAAGAAAATGTGCCCTGAGACCAAAATAGACGCCGAATCTCCCGCCGGGCGACTTTGTCCTCACTGACCCATTCGGCGATGATATCGCGCGCGCCGCTGAGGGCGTCCGGTACGTTGGCCACGCCATTAATCGTGCCGGTAGTCGAGTCGACGTATTCGTCAGCAGCCTGTCTAACGTTGAAGCTTTCCTGTCCCCACAGATGCAACGCCAGCGGCTCCAGCCCCTTCTCCTTGGCGATAGTGGCTCTGGTGCGGCGTTTGGGTCGATAGGGCAGGTAAATGTCTTCCAGAGTCGTCATGGTCTTGGCGGCCAAGATCAACCGGCGGAGTTCCTCGGTCAACAGACCACGCTTTTCCAGCGAATCTAGAATGGTCTGACGGCGGTCTCGGAGCTCGCGAATCTGGGAGAGCCGGTCGCGGATGTTGGTGATTTCGACCTCGTCCAGACTGGCGGTGTTCTCCTTGCGGTACCGGGCGATGAACGGCACGGTTGCGCCGTCGTCCAGCAGGTTGACCGTAGCGGAAACCTGCCCTTGGGCCAATTTGAGTTCCTGGGCAATCTGGGGAATGGCGGTATCTATCATGTTCTTTTGACGTTATCAGTTTTGAGAATCAGTGTTGTTTTGCCGGATTAAATTTGGCTAAACCCGATTGAATACGCACGGCTAAATACGCTCGGCGATCCAGACGATGTTATGGGCACCCTTCTTGCCGCGACCGCGCACCTTGACCTCTTCAACATCGAACCCGGTCTGGCCAAGCCTCTTGGCGAAACCAGCATCTTGGTCGGAGGACCAGATGCCCAGCACGCCGTTGGGCTTCAACGCGGCGTGGGCGGTCTCCAACCCGGCGATGGTGTAGAGCCAGTCATTACCGTCGGATGTGAGGGCGTTGGGGCCGTTGTCCACATCTAGCAGGATGGCGCTGAAGCTGCCGCGGCCCCGCTTGATCATTTGGGCCACGTCACCCTCTTGCACTATGACGCGTTCGTCGTCGAGGGGATTGCCGGCCAGATGAGCCAGGACTCCCTGGTTCCAGCGGACCACTGCGGGGACGAGTTCAGCGACCACTACTTCGGCTTTGGCCCCAAGTTCGTCCAGCGCCGATTTTAGGGTGTAACCCATACCCAGACCGCCGATCAAAACGCGAGCAGTTGGCGCGTCGTTAATCTTCTGGCAGGCAAGGGTGGCCAACGCCTGCTCCGAGCCAAAGATGCGGCTGTTCATCAACTCAAGATTGTCCGCTTGAATCGCGAATTCTTGGTCACGCTGGTACAGGCACAGCTCAGCGCCATGGCCGGGTGTCTGGGCTTTGTCGATGAGTATCCAGGGTTTCAACGGCGTCTCTCTCGGCAAGCGGGTTTAATACAATTAGGTTTAATTAAAGCTGGGTTAGGTCTCTAACAACCAGTATGACTCTATTTTACGGTTTTAGGAAAACCGCGTGAGCCTAATCCGGCGCAGAAAGTAATCACAATTCAAAAGGGCGTCCCGATTCCGTTGGGACGCCCTTTTGAATTTCAGCTAAATAGACGGATTAGTCTTCCAGATGCACGGTGGCAGTGATTCGGGGTACGTCACCCACCACGCGGGTGGTATGACCGGCGCCGGTCATGTCCTCGGCCAGGTTGACGTCGCCTGCGCCCAGGCGGTGAGTGGTGCCATCTTTCAGGCCGATCTCAGCCTCGCCGGACAGGGTGATGATGTACTGGCGGCGTGGGGCAATGTGCCAGTCGCTGAAGAAGCCGGGCTGC
>Ga0209402_10002386_pt1 | contig 18889 bp, 15 predicted proteins | sample ArcticOcean_MG_C_3_FD_187437 | JGI IMG/M metagenome (GOLD analysis project Ga0209402, IMG submission 187437) | Marine microbial communities from western Arctic Ocean - ArcticOcean_MG_CB8_126 (SPAdes) (version 2) | ecosystem: Environmental > Aquatic > Marine > Oceanic | place: Arctic Ocean... | reverse complement strand
TAGGAGTAATTTTGATCAATAAGGTTGCCATGGTAACCATTACATATGATTGGAATATGCCTATACAGAAAAGAATACCCATAAAGGTATTTATATTTGTGGTAAATATTAACAATACCCCAAGTCCATGCCAGATCAAAGATGAAATAAGTAAAAATCTCCCACCTCTTTGAAAGACTGTAAATGCAGCGATACTTATTGAGCCAAAAAATGCTCCACTAAATAAGCTTGCGATTAATCTACCTAATCCGTCAGGTCCAATAAATAAGATTTCTTTTGCAAAGACAGTGAGCAAGACATCTTTCATTGAAAGCATAGTGAAATTTACAATAAATGCCATAATTAAAAGCCCAAATATTACTTGATTCATTTTTATGTATTTACTTACTTTTTTTAGATTTCCCAACATTGATATTTGACTACTAGAAGGTTTTGAATAAGGTAAATTAAGCATATATCCAGCTATCATTGACCCTGTGTAAACTGAAAGAATTAAAGTGTATGCTGAGGAAATTCCATAATATTTTAACAATAATCCCCCAAATAAAGGGCCTAATATATTCATCAAGTCAGTTGTTGATCTTGTTAATCCAATGGCATTAGCAAACAGATGAGGTTTTATAACATCAGCTGTTAAAACTTCTCTCATTATATTTCTAAACGATCTAGCAAACCCTGAAACAGTTGAGATTACAAATAAATGCCAGACTTCTAATAAGCTAGTTACTGAAAGTACTAAAAGGATAGATGACATAGATACAAATACTAAGCGACCGATTAGTAATAATGTCTTATGATTATATTTATCTACCCAAACCCCATAAAATGGGGAAGCAAGTGTTCCAAAAAATCGAAGAGCAGCAAATAAACCCAGTAATGCTGGGTTTTCAGTTTTATCTAAGATAACCCACGCAAGTACGAGCATTTCTGCGATATCTCCAATTTGAAGAAAAGACTCACCAATTAGAAAATAACGAAAATTTTTCTGTTTGAACGATGTTAGTAGCATTTTAGTATTACAATTATATGATAATTACTATCTTGGATAGTACAAACTAATTTATTCTATTTCGATTTTTGGGTTTAAGTTGATATTTTTGGCTAATCTTGAAAGATGTTTCTCTACAACTACACCAACTCGTGTTTTTCTTAATCCCATACTTTTAGTAGATCCAATTCTATAAACCTGGTACAGGTATATACCCTGATTTTTTTGATTTTAGTGCTTTGCCTCTACCTGACAAACTAGGGTTATCAATAAAGTATTCATGTGCTGAAAACCGAGTCTCTTCATTAATATTTCTTATATATGTATTATCTGGTTGTAGAATCCAACTATTAGCGTTATCAGCTAAGTTAGCCCACATTATTTGTCCTAATATTTGTTCATGTACAGTTGGGTTTGTTATAGGTATCATGATTTCTATTCTAGCATTAAGATTTCTTTGCATCCAATCAGCGGACGCGATAAAAACTTTTGCTTCATCTGAAGGTAACTTTTGCCTATTAGCAAAACAATAAATTCTTGAATGTTCAAGGAATCTTCCAATAATACTTCTGACACGTATATTGTCAGATAAGCCGGGTACACCGGGCTTTAGAACACAGATACCTCTAACAATCAGTTCAACAGGAACACCTTGCTGAGAAGCCTCATACAGTTTATCAATCAGTTCGGGGTCTACAAGGGCATTTACTTTAATCCATATACCTGATGACTTACCGTTGTTTGCATTTGTTATCTCATTGTCTATTAATTCAATAAGACTTGAACGGATAGTAAGAGGAGCCATACTTATTTTTTCAAATTGATCTGGGATTGCGTATCCGGTTAAGTAATTAAATACCAATGTTGCGTCATGACAAAGATCTTTATCACAGGTAAAAAAAGAAAGGTCAGAATAAACTTTGGCATTTAATGGGTGGTAGTTACCTGTTCCATAATGAACATATGTTTCTAATTTGTTATTTTCTCCATATCGAACAACCATTGAAATTTTTGCATGTGCTTTGAATCCGGGAAGACCATAAACTACATGAACTCCTGCTCTTTCGAGATTCCTTGCCCATCTAATATTTGCTTCTTCATCAAATCTGGCTTTTATTTCCACAACAGCAGTGACAGATTTTCCTTCTTTTGCAGCGTGAATTAATGCTTCAACAACTTCAGATTCATCATTAGTTCTATATAAAGTTTGTTTTATGGCAATAACATTTGGGTCGGCTGCAGCTTGTTCTATAAAACCTAATACAACATCAAAGCTTTCGTAAGGATGATGGATTACAATGTCTTTTTGTTTTATTGCATTAAAGCAATTTCCTTCGGATTCTGTTATCCGTTCAGGAAAACGAGCATTATAAGGTTTAAATTTTAGGTTTGGTTTATTTATTTCTTTTAATTCACCCAATCTAACAATCCCCAATAAACTTTCTGCTCTAAAAATACCTTCTTCTCCAATTCCTAATTCTAATTTGATTAGGTCGAGGAGCGATTCTGGGAGATTTTGACTTACTTGAATATGAATACATCTTCCTTTTCGACGTTGTTTAACTTGTCGTTCAAAATAGTTGACGAGGTCTTCTGATTCATCTGAAATCTCAACTTCACTGTCTCTTGTTACTCTGATCATCCCTGAATCAATAATATTGCTATTAGGAAATAAGGTATTTTGAAATAATTCAAGAATTTGTTCTATTGCAATGTATCGTATTTTATTACCTGGAAGTCTTACAAAACGTTTTAATTGTGTTGGGATATCAATAATAGTTATTTGGTTTTTTTTAAATTTTGATTGTTGGGTACGTAGAATCATTGCGAGTGCTAAATTAGGTAACAAGGGGAATGGATGTGTAGGGTCTGATGTTATAGGAGTTAGTACTGGGAATATCTCGGAAATAAAATAATCTTTAAGCCAAGACCTATCTTGCAGAGATAGTTTATCTGCTTTATCTACAACAAAGATTTTTTCATTTTCTAATTCGTGTTTTAATTTAATCCAACATTCTTGCTGGGCATTCATTAAAGTATTAGATTGCTCTCTTATTAGATCTATTTGTTCAGTTGGGGTGAGTCCGTTTTCACTTAAACTAACGACATTGTGACGAGCCAAATCAATTAATCCTGCGACTCGCACCATGAAAAATTCATCTAAATTATTACCAGAAATAGAAAGAAACTTAACTCTTTCTAAAAGAGGGTTTGTAAGGTCATATGCTTGGCACATAACTCGTTCGTTAAATGATAACCATGATAATTCTCGATTAATAAACCTTACTTTTTCACTTGGTAAAAAAGTAATTTTATCCACCTTTAATGTAGCCATAATATTTTCTTTTCCCAGATTTCAGTTTAGGTAAAAAGTATCATATAATATAACATAAGATTTGCAATGGTTGTTAGAAATAATAAAAAATAACTAATAGAGCAGATGTCTGGGTAAATTGTATTAATTTAAAAAATGGTTTTTGTTAACAATCAATCAATTATTTTTCTTTTTATATATGAGTGACACGGTATTATTTTGGTTCAGACAAGACTTAAGACTATCTGATAATCCTGGATTGTATAAAGCCTCACAGTCTGGCTCGGTCCTGCCTATCTATATTCTTGATGACAAACTTGATATTGGCGCTGCAAGTAAATGGTGGTTGCATAATTCATTACATCATTTAAATGACAGTATTAATAAACATTTACAAGTATTTTCAGGAGATTCAGCCACTATCCTTTTGAATATTTGCAAATCAAATCAAATTAATAGTGTTTATTGGAATAAATGTTATGAACCATTAAGGATTGAACAAGATAAAAAAATACAGCATTTACTAAACACGAATAATATATTAACGAATAGTTTCAATGCGTCTCTTCTTTGGGAACCTCAAAATATTCTAAAAAGTGATAGTACTCCTTATAAGGTATTCACTCCATTTTATAGAAATGGATGTTTACAAAGTGATATACCTAGAGAACCCCTTTCTAAACCAGAGAATATACAATTTGTTGATATAATAGATCAATATAGCGTCGATGATCTTAATTTATTATCCTCGATTCCATGGCATGTAAAACTTGATCAGTATTGGAATATAGGTGAACTAGCAGCTCAAAAAAAATTATATAATTTTTTGCATAGAGGACTTTCTGGGTATAAACAAAAAAGAAATTATCCATCAAAAAACAATGTATCGCGGTTGTCTCCACATTTACATTATGGAGAAATATCGCCTAATCAAATTTGGTATTCTTTATCAGCAGAATTAATTGACCAAGATGGAGAGAATTTTTTAAGCGAATTGGGTTGGAGAGAATTTTCATATTATTTACTTTATCATTTTCCTGATTTACCCAATGTAAATTTTCAAACAAAGTTTAATAATTTTCCATGGAAATTTGATAAAGAATTGTTCAAAGCTTGGCAAAAAGGTCAGACCGGGTATCCAATTGTTGATGCAGGTATGAGGGAATTATGGCAAACAGGACATATTCATAACAGAGTGAGGATGATTGTTGCATCATTTTTAGTTAAAAACTTACTTATTCATTGGCATTATGGTCGAGATTGGTTTTGGGATTGTTTAGTTGATGCTGATCTTGCAAGTAATAGTGCAAGTTGGCAATGGGTAGCAGGGTCTGGTGCCGATGCTGCACCATATTTCAGAATATTTAATCCAATAATTCAGGGTGAAAAATTTGATACTGATGGAGATTATACGCGCAGATTTGTACCTGAATTATCTTCGCTACCAAATGAATATTTATTTAAACCTTGGGAAGCTCCTAAAGAGTTGTTGGAAAAATGTTCAATAGAGTTAGGTAGTATTTATCCTCTACCAATAGTTGATCTTAAAGAAACTCGTGAAATTGCATTGAATTCCTATAAAGAAATTAGGTGATAGTAAAACAGTTTGTGGCGGAGGGAGTGGGATTCGAACCCACGATACCGTTACCGATATAACAGTTTTCAAGACTGTCGCATTCGTCCACTCTGCCATCCCTCCAAGACTTAGAGATTGTATCATTTTAATTTGTATTTTCAATAGACAAGTATAAATTCTTTAGTATAATTGCAAAAATATTAAATGAGTTGAGGTTAAAGTGAAAGCTGGATTATTAATTATGTTAACAGTAATTATATATTTTTCATTGGGTTGTAGTCAGATAAAACCACTCGATACTGAACCTACTAATTCTATTATTGATCTGCAAAACCAGATTGAATAGTTAGATAAAGAAAATGATTTACTTAATGAAAGATTTCAAGAACTAGATAAAAAACTTGATAATTACAACCTTGTATAAAACCCCCAATTAATAAACCAAAATCAGAAGAAATTGTACAAAAGCCAAACCATGGTGGTAAGTGTCAATTAACTGGAGGGGAAATGGTGCCAAATGGTTGGTCAGGTAAAGATACAGGATTAAATTATTGTAATCAATGCACTTGTGTGATTGGTGCTTTAACTTGTACTAAAATTGCATGTATTTCTCAACTACCAATAAAGAATTCATTTGTTACTAAGATTTTTGGAAATGGTATACATCTCCAGAGATGGAAGCACAAGTTGAAGTTAGAGGATTTAATCTAGGTTCAAAAGCAACATATGCAGAACAACTAACAGGAATAGAAAACATTATGTTTGATGAGGCAAGAAAATGGGAACCATTTTTAAGTTAGACCAACTCCTATAGATAGAAATGTTGTTATAACCACTATTACAGGTTGTGTATTTTTATAATAGATGATAGAATTCCCGAAATTTATCATTATATAGCTCTATTGTACTTACTTCTAGATATATAGATTAAGGGGGGTAGGATGTTAGATGTAAATGAAGGAAATCAGATAAAGGAAGAAGAAAGAGAAGAAGATTATATTTCTCAAATACCGTTAAATGGTGTGCCTGGATGGGATTTTCCTGAGCTTCATAGAGTTAGCCCCTCTATACTAGTTGCTACTACTGGTTTACTTATAATTGTCTCAGTAGTCCTTATAATTATTTCAAATCGAATTACCTAGGTTATTATGGGCGCATCATTCCACTATTAGTACCATTCATCATCATTCCTCCCATACCACCGTTTGCCATTTGGCGAACCATTTCAACTGGCATGCCAATCATAATGTTCCAAGAATTACTTTTCATTGCCTCATTTTCTTTTACAACATAACCTGCTATACAATTACCATTTGGTTCACGAACTATCCATGAATGTTCTGGGAAAGTCTGAAGCCACTGATCACCTGGGTTCATGCTTTGTGCAGGAATGTTGAGATAGAATTGTTCTTCATTTTGGAAGTTCTTCCAAAAAATATCCGCTGATATTCCCATAGTACCAATAAAGAGAATGATTTCCTTATCTGCAACTGATGGATTTACTTCATTCCCTGGTTTAGATGGTCTTGAGTATATTTCTTCGCAACTTAGGGGCTCAAGCATGAATCGTGAAGGATCATTCATAAATGCTTGGTTAGGCATAACTGGAGGCATTGGTCTACGGCCTTCGCCCATATTGCCATTCGTCATATTGCCACTCATATTTGGCATAGATTGGTTTGGCATAGATTGGTTTGGCATAGATTGGTTTGGCATAGATTGGTTTGGCATAGATTGGTTTGGCATAGATTGGTTTGGCATACCTAACCCAGAATTCGAAGGCATTCTGTTTACACTTGAATTTGTTCTATCATTTTGGGAAGAATACCCTTGTTGACCACTAGAAGATTGTGCATTCTGTCCTTGCTTTTCAGATTCATGATTATCAACGATCTGTTTTATAAATTCTTTGTTCACAGGGGTGGTTACAAATGTATTTTTTCCAGCATTCATAACTATACCTACCATTCTTCCACAAACATCTATTACTGGACTACCCTCAAAAGAAGGTGAAACTCGACCATCCATAATATAGTCAAAGCTACCAGACATTTTTCTTTCACCCTGTTCAATAAATATGCCTTCTTCTAGTTGAAATTTATTAATTGTTTCGTACGCAGCAGTATATATTTTTTCATTTTGCAATAGTGGAATAGAATTAATATCTCTAAGAACTAAAGGCTTTATTTGAGAATCGTTTGATTCGAAAACCAAACCAGCTCTTCCTTCATTATCGTTTGCGTGAAGATAATGAGGCTGTTCTACAGCTCCACCAAAGAACATACCTTGAACTCCAGTTCCTGGGCCAAAGCGCCTTGAGCTTGTTACAACTATCTTTTTGTCACCTTCAATATCAATTTGTACTACTGCTCCAGACAACGGTTTAGGTGGTGCCATTGGATCATCTTGTGGGTTCTTTTTTAAACTTCCATCAAGAATAGTTATTGCAGATTGTAAGAATTCACCAGGCCGATCAAGTTCGTTACCATCACAACCTTCAGGTATAGGAACAATAAACGCTTCTTCTTGTTCTTCTTTTCCACCACCACCACATGCGGTAGAAAATACGAGGATGCTAACTAAAAAAGAAATCAATATTAAGTTATTTCTATGTCGTACTTTCATTAAAAACATGCCTTACTTTATCATTGATACCTAATATGATGCAATATTTAATACATTAATACCAAAGTATTCCTGTGAAATCTGTTTTGAAAAGGATATCAGAACCTAAGGCACAACCAAGAGCAATACTAAGCACTCCTGCGATTGAAATTATTACATTACTCGTCGTTTCTGATTTTGCTGAAGCAACAAAAGGGGCAGATACAACTATTGTAAATAGCGCCATAGAAATCATTGTTCCAATTGAAAATAACAAAAGAAATAGAATTCCAGTCATGAAATTAGGTGTTGTTGGAAGAATAGCAAGCATTACTGCTGCACTTCCTGCCAGACCATGAATGAATCCTATAATATAAGACTTGAGTCTGAAAAAAGGAATAGATATGAGGAAAGGGCCATGTTTGTTTGCATTATGTGCATTATCACCTTCGACTTCATGTGCATGAGAACCGTGAATGTGTTTATGTTCTTCTTGATCATGTTCGTTGTAATGGTCATGTATATGAAACTCACCTTTGTATATTTTCCAAAATACTTGTAATCCAAGAAAAATGAGCATTAAAGCAACGCCAAATTCGAAATAGGTAGCAACAGATTCATAAAAATCTAACACAGCTTCTTTTAGCAGTAGTATAATAATACCTAGTATGAGTAAAGGAGTAGAGTGGCCAAGTCCCCAAGAAACACCAACCCATAGGCCTTTAAAGAGACTCTTATAGTCCCTAGCCATAGTGGCTACAGCAATTATATGATCGCCATCAGTAGAATGTCGTAATCCAATAATTAAACCTAGAATCAGTGCAGATCCAAAACCAGTTAGTGGTATTGATTCTGAAACGAGTTGAAACATCAATAAGTTTCCTATTATTATTTTTCTAAGAACCCTCTAAGTCTACTCGCTTCTAGGACTTTTGCAATGCCTATAGAAAAAGCAGCTTGCCGATAGGACATATTTTCTGTTTGTGACAATATTTTTACTTCATTAAATGCCTTAATGATTATAGTTTTTAATTCAGTAGAAATTCTTTCTTCTGACCATTTGTGTTGGTATAAATTTTGGGTCCATTCAAAATAAGAAACTATTACTCCTCCGGAATTTGCTATTATATCGGGAATGATAGTAACATGTTTATCTTGTAAAATTTTATCAGCTTCAGGTGTGATAGGGTGATTAGCAGCTTCAATTATGTAATTCGGTTTAATTCTAGAAACATTAGTTTCATTAATGACTCGATCTATTGCAGCTGGAATGAGAAAATCACATTCTAATTCTAATAAGTCAGAGTTGGAAATAGGTTCTGAATTAGGAAAATTTGCGATAGATTTACTTTGTTCTAAATATTGTTTTAATTCTAAAATATTTAATCCATTACTTGAAAAAATACCGCCATCTACATCACTAATGGCAATAATTTTAAAACCTCGTTCATATGCAAATAAGGCAGTCCATAATCCTACATTACCTGATCCTTGAATAACTATTCGTGTTTTTGATCTATCAATGTTTAAATCATTTGCAAATTGTTCTAAAAGAAAAAATACTCCTAGGCCGGTGGCAGATTCTCTACCAACAGAGCCTCCAAGTTGTACAGGCTTGCCTGTGACAATCCCAGGAGTATACCCATATGTTTGTCCATATGCATCCATCATCCAAGCCATAGTTTGCGAATTAGTGCCTAAATCTGGTGCAGGTATATCTCTATTAACGCCAAGAATATGACTAATATTTTGAGTATAACGTCTAGTGATGCGATTAAGTTCAGTATTGCTTAGTTCTAAAGGGTTACACTGGACCCCGCCTTTTGCTCCTCCAAAAGGTATATCAACTAATGCGGTTTTCCATGTCATTAAGCTGGCTAGTGATTCAATTTCATTAATATCAGCATCAGGATGATATCTGACACCTCCTTTGTAAGGTCCTCTAGCAGCATTATGTTGCACGCGATATCCAGAAAATACCTTTAGTTCTCCTGAATCCATTGTTATAGGTATAGAAACCTTGAGTTCTCTCCATGGATTTTTTAATAGTTCTTTTATACCAGAGTCTAGTTTTAGGAAAGTAGCTGCAGTATCAAAAAATTCGTTTACTTCATCAATTGTTGTTTGCTCAGCCATGTTAGCCACCTATGGAAATAATATAAGATTTGGGTTTCATTGTATATTTTTATAACTTAACATATTGTTGTTTAGTTAGATAGTTTCATTGATATACGATGGGGTTTATTGAAAAATATTTTTTATGGCTGGGTTATTGTAATTGTAATGGCCTTGATTGGCTCATTAAGTATGGCCCTTGCTACACTTAATTTTGGATTATTTATACGACCTATGGGCGATGATTTAGGAATTAGTAGGTCTATGTTTGGTTGGGCTCAAACAGCTAGACAAACTGTAGGTGGTTTAACCAGCCCCGTTATTGGCAAAATAATAGATCGAATTGGATCACGTGTACTTATTGCAATTGGCATCCTTATTACAGGATTAGCAGTTGGAAGTTTGGGGTTTATTCAAAATCAATGGCAATTAATTGCATTGTTTGCATGTATGGGTATTGTTGCTACTGGTGGGCCAGCAAATCTGACAACCACAGTTCCCATTGCAAAATGGTTTATAAAGAAGCGTGGCAGAGCTATGGCACTTGTAGGTGTTGGACCATTTGCTGGTGGGATATTAATCGTGCCATTTACTCAATACCTCATTAGTAGCTTTGGTTGGAGAAATGCATGGATTGTATTAGCAACACTAAGTATTTCAGTCATAATCCCATTGTCATTAATTTTTATACGAAGACAACCGGAAGATTTGGGGTTAACTCCAGATGGTATTATTCAAGATGAACAATTGGTAGATGTCTTATCAGTAAATGTTACTACTGAAATCTCATGGAACCTTAATGAGGTTATCCATAATAATAAGTTTTGGGTATTGGTAACAATATTCAGTTTTGTGATGTTTTCTGTAAGTTCGGCTGGACTTCATCGGATACCAAATTTTGTTGATAAGGGGTTAGAACCTGGATTGATTGCATTAGGGATGTCTTTAGACGCATTAGCAGGAGGGGTCAGTATATTTTTATTTGGTTTTGTGAGTGAGCGGATTCCTGTGAGGTATATAGGTTCATTTGCATATATCCTATTAGCACTGGCAATATATTTAAGTGTAGTTGGGGATACAGTTATATTAATGTTTTTACATTTTATTATATTTGGTATGGGTATTGGTGGGATGATGTTTATAAATTCATATCTATGGGCAAATTATTTTGGTCGTGAAAATTTAGGGAGCATTCGAGGGTTAGTAATGCCTCTAACACTGATATCTAGTGGTATTGGGCCGCCTTTAGCAGGATATATGAGGGATATAACAGGTACATACAACTTTATATGGCTTTTTGGAATAGTTTTGCTACTCATTTCTGCTTTAACACTAGGAGTTACCAAACCTCCAATCAAACAATGAGTCAGTTAATACACTTCAAACTACCGGCAATATCTTTATTTTCTTCTTTCAGTAATACAAATTATCGATGGTATTGGTTTGCTGTGTTCTTTTCTTCTATGAGTATGGGTATTAATTTAATTACTCAAGGGTGGCTAGTTTTAGAGATGACGAACGATCCATTATGGGTTGGATTATTAGCAGGTGTTGCTGGTATATCACAAGTAACGTTTGGAATTATTAGTGGAGTAATAGTCGATAGATGGAATAAACGAATAATAATTCTAGTAGTACAGCTATGTACTGGTTTTATAGGTTTAACTTTAGCTTTATTACTTTTTTTTAATAATTTGGAACTATGGCATTTGACAATAACTGCAATATTCAATGGGATTTTAATTTCCTTAAGAATCCCTACTGGAAACTCTATTGTTTTTTCAATAGTTGGTTCAAAATCTATTTTGAATGCATTAGCTTCTCAATTAATTGCATTTAATATGTCAAGAATGGTTGGTTCTGTTTTAGCAGGTACTGCTATTTCTGAATTAGGAGTACCTTATGCTTACTTGCTTGTCATGATTACAAGTTGGATTGGTGCAGGTATATTTTTATTAATGGGAGGAAATTATGAATCAATTTCCAAACAAGATTCTTTTTGGGAATCTTTAAATGAAGGTATTAAGTATGTATGGCACGATAAGGCTATCTTATTATTGTTATGTGTTAGTGCACTAATTGAGCTTTTCGGGTTTTCATTTTTTATAATGTTGCCGATAATCGCAAAAGAAATATTGGGATTAAATGCACAAGGTTTAGGTTATTTATCTGCTGCGAATGCTTTAGGTTCTACGCTAAGTACTATATTGGTAGCATCACTAGGGGATTTCAAATTTAAACCACATTTATTATTAATAAGTGCCTTAATGGTGGGGATTTCTCTTAGTTTATTTGCTTTTTCTGAATCCTATATACCATCCTTAATTTTGTCATTTATTATCGGTGCTTTTCTTATGTCTTATGATGCGTCAATGGGATCTCTATTACAACTTTTATGCACTGACCAAATCCGTGGTCGAGTTTTAGGATTATATGGATTAACATTCGGATTTACTCCTTTAGGCGGTTTTTTCTTAGGAATAATTTCAAGTATGATATCCCCAGCAATGGCCTTAGGCGTTTCAGGGACATCTATTATTTTAATACTTTCATTTGTCCAATCTAAAATAAGAAAAAATAGTAGGCTTTACACAGAGTAAATATGTCAGATTGTTAAATAATAAATAAGAATAGTCAGCGTGATCATACTGATCAAAGTACTTGTTATAACAGAATTAGCCACATATTGACCTTTTGTCCCGAATTCAGTTGCTAGTAGGACGGTAAAAACTGCGGTGGGCATAGCAGCCATAATAATTAGTGTGTTTTGAGCTATTCCGGTTACGTTAAATACCATGGTAATTAGTAGGACAACTGGAATAGAAAAAATGAGTCGAGTTACATTTAAAAGTACTAAATCTTTCCAATTTATTTCCTTCAAACCATTTGATAACTGATAACCCAGTAACAACAACATACAGGGTATTGCAGCGTCTGACATCATATCTATTGGGCTGTATAAATTAGAAGGTATAGTGAAATTTGTCATCCGTATAAATAGTGCTATTGGCACTGCATATAATGTAGGTAATTTGAGAACTTGCATGAATGGATTTTTCCATCCAATAGTTTGACCTCTTGCTACAATTAAGGTGCCTAATGGCCAACTAATTATTCCTTGAGCAACAAATATAACTAAAGCAACGCTTAAACCCTCTTCACCAAATGCAAGGAATGATATCGGAATACCCATATTGCCTGCATTAGGAAATGTTGCTGCTAGTACAAAGCTACTTTGTGTTTCTTTAGTCTGTTTTGCAATTTTTGCAATTAACCAGGCTAAACTTAGCATTAGTATGCTACACATAATAGAAGTTGAAACTATTTTAACTGAGATTTCAGTGGGTAAATTAGCATTAATGATACCATCTATAACAAGGCAGGGACTTAAAATATATAATAGAGCAGGGGATAAAAATCCTAACGGACTTGGTCGCAATTTCTGGAGCAATACTCCCAAAAATGCTACTAATAATATTGGCAGTATTACATTGTAGAAAACAGTTATCATTAATTTATTAGTATAATGTAGATAAACAAGTGTATATATTAAATGCTTTACTATTTAATATCAAATAAATTAAAAACGATATTGTATAACATAAATCTTTATAGTTACGTTTAGTAGTAATTAGTTATAATATTATTGCGAATAAATATTATTGACTTTCAGTTGTGAAGGGTTTATGTTCATCAGACGAAACTATTGATGTTTATTTATTATATTTAGGAGGGATTATGGGTACTACACAAAGTTTGGCAAATTGGGTTGTGTCAGCTCAATCAGGCGACATTCCTGAAAAAGCTTATGAACAAGCCAAAAAATCAATTTTAGATTATTTAGGTACTACGATTCAAGGTTCTACAACTCCACTGGGAAAAATCATGATTGATTATTCTAGGGAACAGGGTGGCAGTTCACAAGCTCGTATTATAGCAACTGACATAGTCACAACTAGTGCGAATGCAGCATTTGCAAATGGTGCAATGGGGCATGCTGAGGATTTTGATGATCTAGGAGGAGTAGGAGGACATCCTGCAGTTGCTTTAACACCCACAGTTTTAGCACTGGCTGAAGAATTAAATTTGTCAGGAAAAGAGATGTTGTCTGCTTGGGCTGTAGGATATGAAGTTGGAACTAGACTGAGTGCAAACTTACATCCTGATAGAGATTGGCATCCAACAGCAATATTTGGAACCATGGCATCTGCAGTGGCTGCTAGTAAACTTTTAGGTTTAGATGAATGGAAAACACGTATGGCCCTTGGAATAGCTGGTTCAGAAGCAGCTGGATTACGTCGTAATTTTGGAACAATGACTAAGCCTTTTCATCCTGGAAACGCAGGTAGAAGCGGTGTTGTAGCTGCTAAGCTGGCTTCACGTGGTTATACATCAGATCCTGATATTATTGAAGGAAGACAGGGGTATGCTGATAATTTTGGTGGACCAAAATGTAATCTTCCTGCCGTATCTCAATTTTTAGGAGATTTTTATTTCCTCGCATCTCAAGGGACTAGAATTAAACCATGGCCATGTTGTGGTGGGAACCATCAAACTCTAACGGGGTTGCTTGAATTGATTCATAAGTATGAAATAAATCCTAATGATATTAATTCCGTAGAACATATTGGGCCTGGTGTACCAGGGCTTGGAGCGCTTATTCGAAGTGAAGTTGGTGAAGGATTAGAGGGAAAATTCTGTTTAGAGTATAATATTGGGGCGGCAATCATTGATAAAAAAGTAGACTTAAATACTTTTAAAGATTCACGTTCTGATGATGGAGATATTCAGAAATTTATGAAAAAGGTTACTCGTTCTCAAAACCCAGATGTGAGTTTACGACATGCTCATATAGAGGATGGGAATCCTAGCGCAAGACTTCGAGTTAAAATGAATGATGGTAGTGATTATGATGTTGAGCTTGGTGTTGCTCATCATCTTACTGGATCTGAAGTTACTGATAAATTCAAAATTACTGCTGGTCATATTTTTGGTGATTCTGAAATCAACCAAGTTATAGATGTAGTTGGTTCTTTGGAGACATTAGATAGCGCACGTACACTAATGGATTTGGTTACTCTATAAAATAAGTAAATACTTGTAAATAAAAATACCCTCTTTTTATATTGAGGGTATTTTTATTTACTAAAAAATACTTTAAGAACTTCAGGATTAAGGACTCTTTTAGGGTTGTGATTAAAAAAGGCTGATATATTTTCTATAATTCCTTCTATATAAGCTTCATATGCCTCTTCAGTAACATAACCTATATGAGGTGTGATTAATGTATTTGGAGTTTTTAATAAAGGATGATTTGTAGGTAGAGGCTCTATATCGAAAGTATCAATTGCTGCTCCTGAAATTTTCTTTTGATTCAGTGCATTAATTAAAGCAGATTCTTCAATAATCGGTCCTCTTGATGTATTAATTATATATGAAGAAGTTTTCATTAAAGCTATTTCTTTACTTCCAATTATTCCTCGGGTTCTATCACTTAACTTACTATGAATAGATAAAATGTCTGATTCACTACATAAGGTTTGTTTATCCACAAATTTAACGCCGTGTTGTTTTGCTATTTGTTGAGTTAGATTTTGACTCCAGGCTATAACATTCATACCAAAAGCTATACCAACCTTTGCAACTAATTTACCTATATGTCCTAGTCCCAATAATCCAAGCGTTTTACCATTTAATGAAGGACCTACTACGGTTCCCCATCGTCCGTCTCTAGTTAATTTGTCTTCAGTATGTATACCTCTCAGTAAACTTATAATTAATCCCCATGTCAGGTCAACAGGGCCTTCACCAGAGCCAGAAGTCCCTGAAACAACAATGTTATTAAGTGTAGCTGCATCAAGATCAAATGAAGCATTGCGAGAACCCGTAGTGATAAGTAGTTTTAGATTTGGTAAATTATCAAGTATTGCTTTCGGAAAAGGTGTTCTTTCTCTTATTCCGACGATTATTTGATAATCACGTACTTTTTCAATGAAGTCTTTTTCATTATTAACGTGTTCATTTAGTATAGATAGTTGTATAAAAGGAGGTAATCTTAAATGTAGTTGTTTTTTTTTAAAAAAGTTTTGGTAATCATCGAGGATTACCATCTTAATTGGTTCATTATTTTGCATACGTATAATATAAATGAGTAATACTATTGTATCAATATTATAGCCTATGTATTATGTACATAAATTTTCAAATGTTAAGGAAGGTTAGGATTTTACTATGGCAGCCACTAGATTTGAAATCATTTCGCGTAAACCTATTAGTGATGACTCTTTATTTAAGGACATTGGACAATATGAATTTATTACTGGGAGATTATATTATTCTGTGGACCCAAAGCATCAAGATAGTCAGCTTATAACTGATATCGATTTAATTCCAACGAATGATAATGGAGAAGTGGAATTTTCATCTGATATACAACTATTAAAACCAATTATTAACAACTCAGATGCTAATTTATTTTTTGATGTTGTTAATAGAGGTAACAGGACTGTCTTAGCCTTCAATAATGCTGAGCAACGAGTTTCTAGTGAAGACCCTCATTTAGGGAATGCTTTTCTTATGAAACGTGGAACTGTTGTAGTGTTTTGTGGTTGGCAAACTGATGTCCCTGATGGTCGCATAAGGTTACATGTGCCTGATGCATTAAATGAAGAAGGTAATCCATTAAAGGGGCAGACATATCAACAATTTGATTTAGGTGAAGACACTTATGAATTATTGTTATCAGACCGACAACATAACCCATTGCCCACAGCAAATATAGATGATGATAAAGCTATTTTAATTGAGCGTGATTGGCCCGATGGTCCAGTTACTAATATTCCAAGAAACGAATGGTCTTTTGCTAGATGGGCCGATGGAGAAGAGGTTAGAGATGCAAATCATATATGTTTACCTAGAGGGTTTGAATCCGGAAAAGTTTACGAGATAATATATACAACTATTGGTGCTCCCGTGATCGGCTTAGGTTTTTTAGCGATGAGAGATTGTACTAGTTTTTTCAGATATGCCACAGAAGAAGAGGGAAATCCTTGTGCAGGTAATATTTCTAAAGCGTATGCTTTTGGAGCTTCACAAAGCGGTAGATTTGTTCGGGAATTTGCATATTTGGGGCTGAATCTTGATGAAGACAATAGAATAGTATATGACGGACTTTTACCGCATACTGGTAGCTCGCGATTAGGTGAATTTAATATGCGCTTTGGACAACCTTCAAGTAATCATATGCGAAATGTAGGTAATGTTAAAGCACTTGCTTATAAAGAGACATTAGACCCTATTTCAAATACCAAAGATAGCTTACTTTGGAGGTTAGAATCTAAAAATGCTATGCCTAAAATAATGGCTACAAATTCAGACGTTGAGTATTGGTGGAGTGGTGCATCATTAGCTCATACTGATCCTACAGGATCATTTGATGTTGATCCTCCGGAGAATGTCAGGGTTTATCTATTTTCCGGTACAAAACATGGTGCTGGAACGTTACCTTTAACAAAAACACCTCCTCCAGAAGGGTTAAGGCAAAAACATTTTTCAAATACAATTGATTATAGACCTCTTCAGAGAGCAGTTTACGACAATTTGGATAAATGGGTACGCGAAGGAACAATTCCTCCTGATAGTAAATATCCAAGAATTGATGATAATACAGCTGTTAGTAGGGAAAGCTTGATGGAATCATTTGAGAATGTACCTAAAATTGGGTTTTTGAAAGCATTGCCTATACGACAAAGATTGGCTTATGGTGATACTGGAGATAAAGGACTTCATACGTATCCACCTGTAGAGGGGGAAGCATTTAGCCTATTAGTTTCTGCGTTAGATAGTGATTGTAATGAAATATCTGGAGTTCGTTTACCTGATTTAGAAGTGCCTTTAGGCACACATACTGGTTGGGCTCTTCGACACATTGATATAGGGGGGGAAGGACATTTTATGCCACTTCAAGGCTCAGTAATCCCTTTTCCACGAACGGAGTTAGAAAAGGCACACGATTATGATCCTAGAGATTCTATAGAAATCAGATACTCATCAAAAGATGAATATCTTCAAAAAATTCAGATTGCTGCTGACTTTTTGGTTAAAGAAAGGTATATATTGCCAGAGGATACTGAAAATGTGGTAGATGGTGCTAGTCAAAGATGGGATGCAATACAATCCCAGTAGCCTATAAATATGATTATGACAATTGAAGAAATAATCATATTGGCATTTAGTTTACTCGGAGCACCAACTGTATTTATCAATCTCTTTTAGGTAGTTGTATTAGTAATTTCTTTGATGAGTATGGAGTTAACCCAATGCCAATACAGCCAAATTTGTCAAAAATATGAATATCCTATTGGTAAAAGCGGAAACACCATTACTGTAGCATCAAAAAACCTAAAATTTTTGTAGCCTGCTTAGTCTTAGATTCAGAAAATTTGATGTAAATAAAATTGTTAACAAAATAATGTGTGTATCTAAGGTGCCATTTGGGCTTCTAGGGGCTACAAAAAACCTTACAGGAGTGATGACAGGTGGAGCTACTATTTTCAGATTACCAGAACAATTGCACATATATTGCTCTTATATATCGGCGAGAAAATATTATAAGTAGATTGTTTTATCGTTGGTTCAGGAAGTTGTTCAACAAAAAAACAAAATAAAGGTCAGAAGAATTAATGAAAATTTCTAATACAAATGCCATTCCTAATTTATACAACTAAAGCAATTATTGTAATTTCATTGAAATATTATTCACATCTGTTATAGTGTGGTTGTTATATTTTGAAGACTGGGTTTTGTAATAGACTCAAATTAGGAGAAAGAATGAATATTTATTGTGCTAATTTACCATATAAAAGTAGAGATGAAGACTTAGCTTCACTCTTTAGCGAATACGGCGAAGTTGTTGAAGCAAAAATTATACTAGATCGAGAAACAAATCGATCTCGTGGTTTTGGTTTTGTTGAAATGAGTTCAGATGAAGACGCGAAGAAAGCCATTGATGGACTTAATGGGAAAGAAATTGAAGGACGTGGCCTCGTTGTTAATGAAGCTCGACCTCGAGCACAGCGCTAATACTAACCAGCTAACAACTCACTAATTTCTGGTTTTTACCTTTATTCTTTTTGAATGGAGTATAGATTCAGTGTACCCGTTCGTTGTATCACGACCCTTAAAAACTAAGTCTAGAGCAGCTTGGAATTTTATACTTGAAATGATGCGACATCGTTGTTAGTGCTGTTCGGTCTAGAGCATAACGCTAAAACTAACCAACTAACAACTCACT
>Ga0209402_10002379_pt1 | contig 18923 bp, 12 predicted proteins | sample ArcticOcean_MG_C_3_FD_187437 | JGI IMG/M metagenome (GOLD analysis project Ga0209402, IMG submission 187437) | Marine microbial communities from western Arctic Ocean - ArcticOcean_MG_CB8_126 (SPAdes) (version 2) | ecosystem: Environmental > Aquatic > Marine > Oceanic | place: Arctic Ocean... | reverse complement strand
CTGACGAGTCTGTCCCTGAGTGGGACGAATATTTCCGACTGGTCGTTTCTGCGGGAGTTGAGCGGCCTGACGAGTCTGTCCCTGAGTGGGACGAATATTTCCGACTGGTCGTTTCTGCGGGAGTTGAGCGGCCTGACGAGTCTGGACCTGTACAACGCGTCGATATCTGACGGGGCATTCCTGGTCGATTTGCTGTCGAGTCCGACGCTGCGGACGCTGAACCTGGAGGGCAACTCGCTCTGCGAGTTGCCCTCCGAGATCTTCAAACTGAACATACGTATAGAGATTGAGTGCCAGCAAATGCTCGGCAGCGTCCTCCCGCAGTCGATCAATCTGTTCGGCAATCCGCTGGAATCGCCACCGCTGGAGATCGTCCAGCGCGGGCACGCCGACCTGATGGCGTGGTTCCGGGAACAGGCCGCGGAGGTGGAGCCTGACGACGGGGACGGGGACGACGACATCCGGCCGCTGGAGGAAGTCAAAGTCATTCTGCTGGGTGATGGTAAGGCCGGGAAGACGTCGCTCCGCAAGCGGCTGATGGGCGAACTGGTCGATCGCAACGAGCAGCAGACGCGCGGTCTGGAACTGCAGAAGTGGGACGTCGATGTCGACGACTGGGAGGCCAAAACCGGCGAACGCACAGTGAAAGTTCACTTCTGGGACTTCGGCGGACAGGTCATCAACCACTCGACGCACCAGTTCTTCCTGTCGCGCCGCAGTCTGTACATCGTCGTGCTCGATAACCGCAAAGACGAAGACGCCGAATACTGGCTGAAAATGATCGAGACGTTCGGCGGGGACTCGCCCGTGCTGGTCATCATGAACAAGATCGACGAGCACCCGGGCTTTGACGTCAACCGGTCGTTTCTGGCCGACAAGTATGCGGGCGTCGAACCGGACCGCTTCTTCCGCCTCTCGTGTTTCGACGACGCGCTGGGGGACGGTATCGACCGGCTGAAACAGGCCCTGCTGCGGGAACTCGCTCAGGTCGACATGGTCCGCTCGCCCTGGCCCCGACGCTGGCGGAACGTCAAACAGCACCTCGAAGACCGCAACGACGACTACATCGAGTACACCGCGTTCCAGCAGACGTGCGTCGACTGCGGCATCACCGAGGAGGACTCACAAAAAGCGCTGGTCGGGTATCTGAGTGACCTGGGAATCGCGCTGTATTTTCCGGAATTCGGCGTGGGCAACCTGCAGGTGCTGAATCCCCGCTGGGCGACGCAGGCCGTGTATCGGATCATCAATGCGCAGCAACTGGCCGACGGCAAGGGCGTCCTGTCTCTGGAGTGCCTGCACGAGATCCTCCGCAAAACGCTGGAATCGCATTTTGAGTATCCCGGGACGCTGCATCCGTACGTTGTCAATCTGATGAAGAAGTTCGAGGTCTGCTACGAGCTGAATCCAAAGACAATTCTGGTGCCCGACCTGCTGGAGGTGGCCGAACCGCCAGTCGAGTTCCCGACGGATAACCTGCTGCGATTCCGGTACGAGTACGACTTCCTGCCGCGTTCGGTGCTGCCACGGTTCATCGTGCGCTGGCACGCGGACATCGACGACGAACTGCGGTGGCGGACGGGCGTGGTCGTCACAGACGAGGAACTGGATGCCCGGGCCGTCGTCAAGTCGGACATCCGGGACGGGAAGATCATGATCGACGTCGCGGGCCGGGACCGTCGCGAATACTTCCGCCGCATCCGCGCGGAGTTTCGAAAGATTCACGACACGTTCGCGAAACTGTCGGTGACCGAAAAAGTCCCGCTGCCGGACGCACCGGGATACGACGTGAAGTATTCCGACCTGCTGATGCACGAACGGCGGGGACGCTCCACGATTCTGATCGGTGACCTGAATGCCGAATACGAAGTGAGAAGCCTGCTGGACGGCATCGAGCGACCAGAGGATCGGCTCCGCGATCCGTCCAACGAGGACTTCCGCGGTTCTGTGGATCGCCGGCCTCCGGGAGATGGACCGGCGAAGTTCGACGTCTTTCTGAGTCACAACAGCTTGGACAAGGCCGACGTGAGAACACTCAACGAGAAGATCAAACAACGAGGCTTGCGGACCTGGCTGGATGAAGAGCAGCTCAAGTTCGGAGACTCCCTGAGCGAGAAGCTGCAGGAGATTCTCGACTCGTGCGGCTCGGCGATCGTGTGCATTGGCCCGAACGGCTTCGGTCCCTGGCACAAGGAAGAAGAGAAGGTTTTGACGACCCGCCGCGTGGATGCGAACCGGAAGGGCGAGTCGTTTCGAATCATCCCGCTGTATCTGCCAAGTGCTCCGTCAGACCCGGAAGTGCCGGCGTTTCTGCGTGACCCGCGGGCCGTCGATCTCCGTTCCGGCTGGTCAGACGACGTGCTGGACCGGTTGCGTGACGCCGTGTCTGACTGAGTTTTGGGCAACAACAGAGTCACAGGTGACTTCACACAAGCCATTGGAAAAGGTGCGACCATGACGACTTCCGACTTCATCGCGATCGACACGACTCAAATGCCCTGGGAAGAGCGTTTCAATGAACACATCGGCCGGGCTCTGTACCGCAAGGAGCTGTTCACTGACCCCGATACCGGCATGGGCGTGCGAGTGGTGCGTTATCCCGCTGGAGTGATCAACCCGAATCACACGCACCCGTGTGGCCACGCCATGTACGTTCTCGAAGGCAACCTGGTCACCCACCGAGGCACCTTCGGACCCGGGTCTTTTGTCTGGTTTCCGGAAGGCGAGGCAATGGAACACGGCGCCAGTGCGGAAGGGGACGTGACAGTCGTCTTCATGACCAACAAAGAGTTTCGCATCGACTATGTCGAGGACTGAGCCGCAAAGCGGCGGCAGGTGTCATGGTGGAATCGAAAATGTCCAACGCCTGTCGCAGCTTCGCGGCTCTCAAGTCATCGTCACACCTTCGTCCTGGGGCTTGCGCGGCTTGCGCCCCAGGCTATCACCTGGCGCCGCTTCGCAGCTGGATCCTGTCGGCAGGCCATTAACTGCAATCCGAGTGGGAAAAGGCGAGCGGAAGTCCGTTCGGCATTCCGAATGGCGGGCTTTACAAGTATCGCGAACGGATGCCCGAAGCGCTCGCAAAGAAGGAGTGCGAGTATCTCTGGCAGTTCGACAAGCGTGGTTCGTTCCATGCGGTCTGCGGTTATCTCTCATCAGCAGACCTCAACCGATACAGCGATGTCACTTCTTTTGAACGCGCTTTGTAGAGAGGGTCGGATTGCTCACTCGACTTCGCATGTTTCGGCGACGTGTCTCGCTTTCCAATCACGCTCAAACCAGCTTGCCTGATCCAATCCTGCAAATCATCAGATCTCCGCAGGCCAATATGCTCTGCCAGGTTGGACATAATCAACCAGGCTTCACCGTTTGCATTTAAACGTGCTTTTGCACCGTTTAAAAAGCCCTTTAGCATTTGGCTTTTCGGATCGTAGATGGAACGTTCGATCGGCGTATTGACTTTGGCAGGCACCCATGGTGTGTTGCAGACGATGAGGTCAGCCTGGCCTTCGGGAAAGAGGTTTGTCTCAACCAGGCTGATCTTTGTTTGCATATTCAGGCGTTGAATATTCTCAGCGGCACATTGCAAGGCGCGGCCGCTTGTGTCTGTGGCGATCACTTGCTGAACGCCACGAGCCACCAGCACGGCCGCGATGACACCTGTGCCGGTCCCGATGTCCCACGCGATATGCGGGTCGTTGAGTTCAGCGGCATTGATGAGATCAAGGTACTCGCCGCGAACTGGTGAAAACACCCCGTAATTTGCGTGGATGTTCGCTTTCAAGGCATCGACGTACACGCCCTTTTTTCTCCACTCATTAGCGCCGATCATGCCCAACGTTTCACGTAGAGATAACACCAGCGTCTCTGGGGCTTTATCGCCTAACGCACCTTCGACCGCTTCCTGTAATTCCGGCGATCGAGTGAGATTGCATTTGCCATGCTGCAACTGAATCAGAATCTTATTCGTGATGTTGGCTCGGGCGATCTGTCGTGCTCGATGTCGATGGAAGGTCTCCAGCATCGTGCCGGCCGGCATGGGTGGTTTACGGTCGGCTCGTCGAGTGACGGCTTGCAGCAGCTGTTTGGCGTTTTGAAAATCACCGGTGTAAAGCATGGCGGTGCCCGCACACGCTCGCCAGTAGGCGGCATCACCCGTCATGGTGTCATCTGCCATGATGAGCTTTTCGGGCGGTGGATAACCTGCCTCAGATTGCCAAACAGCAGTGCTGGTTTTGGAATTGCTCTGCCAGGATAGGTTCTGTGACGCTTTCACGCCGTACTTTCATGTTTGTGCATGCGCCGATTTTATCACGCAAATCACCGTCACCCCGGCTAATCACTGATATTGGCCCTATTCAGCTCAGATCCGGGGAATGGAAGTGGCAAGGGAGCGATCTCTATGTGGCCGTTCACGCAGATCGGAGCGGCAGCGTTCGCACGCGGTCGTGCTTACTACGGCGAGACAGTCGGCGACAAGGCGGATGCCGATCTCCGTCTGGCGTTGGAGTTCACGTCCGACTCACGAGTGCGAATGAGCATCATCCGCACGATGGGCCACAACTGCGAAACCGTCCTCAAGAACGATGATCTGGCGCTGGAAACGTACCGCACGATCGCCAGTTCGAAGACCAGTACTCGGCAGCGCCGAGTACTGGTCTGGTTTACAGGGAGCCGCCCGCCTCCTGGCTCGACGCGGCGACTATGCCGAAGCGTTGAAAGTGCTGAATCTCGTCGATCTCAAAAAGCTCGGCGGAAGCTGGCGCGGCTCCATGCTACTGTCCCGCGGCCGGACAATTCAGGCAGCAGGTCGCAAGGCCGACGCCCTGAAAGCCTATCGCGCCGTGGTGGCGGATGAATCCGCGTTGGAGCCACAACGGCGAGCGGCCGCGAAAGCGGCTGCGGCATTGGAGTCCGGCAATTGAATTGAAACGCCATAACAGGACATTCTACTTTATTGGAAAAGCAGAATGTCCCCTTTGTTCTCCCTCAAGATCAACGTGACAGTTACAGCCATGTCAGTGGTCCCAACCTACGGATGTGAGTGGCACCAGGTCGTGGAACGGGCTGAGAAGATTGCAGCTGCGATTCTGCGCGACATCAGTGGCTGTGCGTGAGGTGTTTTCGGTTGCGGCCGACGGCCGTGGTGAGTGCAGCCGGAGGTCGTGCGGAAACGGAAGCGACGGACAATGTCGGTTGTCGCAATTCGGCGGTATGCTGGTCGACCTGCCGAACAGTTCAGACTCTCTTTGCAAACGGATCAACCTCTACGGAGCTTCAACATGAGATCGGTCGTTGCTCTGAACGGTGCGAGTATGAGATCATCTCGAGTCGCGGTCGCGCTGTTGCTGAGTTTCGCGTTCACACAGTCGTTATTTGCGACTCCGCCATTTGGGCATCCCGATCAACCGTATGACCGGCTTCCGGGCACACTGGAAACATCCCACGTACGTTGGGCGAAGCCGCTCAGCGGTGGGTCGCTCGATGCGTTGTTCGTCTGTCCTTACAACAATTCGCGTGAGGTCGTCGAGCTGGCGCAACGTCTGGATGTGAACTACACAGTCATCATGAATGCCGGGCACAGTGCCTGGGCTGATGGCTATTCTGAAGGCGACACGGCGACTCCGCTCACGGGCGTCGAAGCGAAGACTGTGCTCGACAAGCTGGCGCGGCGACGTCTCGGTCTGGCGCACCACTACGATGTCATCGTGATTGCCAAGGTTTCCTGGCAGGTGATTCCACCGCACATCCGCGAGTTGATCCTGGCGCATGTCGAGCGCGGAGCGGGATTGGTTTACGTCTCGCCGAACCGGCTCAAACCGGGATGGAATCGAAACGAGCCTGCCGACGACGAAGACGCGACTTTCAACCAGTTGTTCGAATCCAACGCGGATGCCGCCGTTCGCACACAAATCCTGGACGCATTGCCGCTCGACGTGATGCCGCTGCATCTGCTCAATCGTGCCGAGGAATTCAAACCACTGCCACGACCACGGCATCAATGGCAACAGACCGCACTTTCGCTATCCACCGCTGTGCACGGTAAAGGTCGCATACTCGGGATCGACTATTTCGACGAGACGATCTCAAATCGCACTCACAGCTCGCTCTCGCCGAGCTATCAGCATCCGCTCGGTGATCACGACGAAGTCATCTACGATTTGTCGCATGCCCTGCTGACTCGCGGAATTCTGTGGACGACAAACCGCCTTCAGCCGGTGCCGATCGTGATTTCCGTTGATGCTCCGGATACGGAGCTGGCAGCCCCGGTTGACTCCGAGATTGCCGTTTTACGTTGGAGCGAATCAACTCCGACGACTGTTGTCCGTCGCCGCGATCTTTCGCAGGCACGCCTGGTTGTGGAAACGCCCACCGATTCTCCGGCAGCACGCGTTGCCTTCACTCTGCGAAATCGCACCACTCGGCTTCGGGACAACGTTTCCGGCTTGCCTGACGCTGCTGCGAAAACGACCACCGAATCGCTGGATCCAGGTCGCGTGATCTTGCGACAGGATTTGGGTCCCGATGCAAACGGGACTTCGTCGATCACGCTGCCGATGCTGGCTCGCGGCACGTATCTGATCGATGTCCGGACGCTGGATGCCGGTGGCTCGGTCATCGACTTTGCGTCAAAGAGCCTGCGCGTCGAAAGTGAACAACGAATCGCCGATGTGACCACCGACGCAGATCGTTATCGGCGAGGTGAAACAATTCGCGGGACAGTGTCGGTCGACGGCGCTCTCACGCAGGCTCAGCGTGTGATGATCTCGGTGAATGACATGTGGGGGCGGCAGGTCCATGTTGCCGACGCTGAAAGGTTAGAGGACGAGAGGTTCGAATTCCGCATCCCGGTCAACGACCCGTTGTCCGAATTGTGGGACGTCCACGCGTGCATCGTCGACGAACAGGGCGTTGTTGACCGCAGGACAACTCCAGTTCCGATCCTGAACAACACGTTTGACGATTTTCTGTTCATGCTGATCTTCGCGCCGACGCCGGGCACATCAAACTGGAAAGGAGCTTTGCACGCTCGGCAGCTTCGAAAATACGGTATCAATGCGGCCTACACGTACCTGATTTACAGTCGACACAACGAGTTCTTTCACAACGCCCGCGAACATTTGCGGAGCGTCGTCTACGCCGAACACTCGGGCGAGCTGCTGTCGCCCGCCGACCACAACGCGGACTTTACGGTCGAGAACACAACGCACGATCTGGCCGAAATCAGCCGCATGCTCCGGCGAATCGCCGACACGGGCGAGAAGCTCGACCCGAAAGAGTTCCCCTACCGCATGGGTCCTTTCAGCGCCGACTGGTTCAACGGGCGAATGGACAATTACAAACTGGCGGGCCGTTTCGGATCGCCGTTTTACACGCTCACCGGCGAGAATTACCTGCTGGGCGAATTCAAAGGCGTGGAGAATTCCGGTTTCGCTCCAACCACCACAAAGGTGTTTCAGAAGTGGTGTCGGGCGGAATACGCCGACGATCTCGATGCGCTCAATCTTGAGTGGGGCAGCGATCTGAAGAGCTGGAACGATGTGCGCGGGATCTTGCTGAATGCCGCGGTGGAACAGGACCAACTGCCGCGCTGGGTCGACTTTCGCTACTTCATGCGATCGCGAGTCTGGAGTCAGTTCTTCATCGACTGGACGGACATGTTGCGGAGCGCCATTCCGGATGCTCGCACGGGACGAGTGGGGCACGATCACCATGACTTCTCTCGCTACCGCCGCCAGATGACGAGTTCGAAACTCTACGTCGGCCAGGAGAAGTTCGCCGAATGGCGACACGCGTTGACTGCTGAACTGCCGCAGTCCTTCGGCAATGACGAGGGGTTTCTGATGGCTCCGCAGTCGATGATTCGCTGGACGCACGATCTGGAATCGCAAACGAACCGGCGACGCTGGCCGTGGATGGTGCTGATGCTGGGGCTGGACGGATTCGACTGGGAACGCGGACTGGGCTCTCCCACGCTCGGCGGCGAGCACTGCTTCACGCCCGACTATTCAGAACCGTTGCCATACTTCCGCGACATCTCGGACGAGGTGCTGACGATTCAACGCGGCATTGGCAAGCTCACAATGGCCGCGAAACCGAATCGATCGAAAGTGGCGATGCTGTGGTCGCCTCGCAATCACTACATCTCGCGGTGCCTTCCGTTCGAGGAGAATGGTTTCTCCGGGACCTGGATGTACAACGTCAGCGTGATCGGCGGTGCCGTGAGCGATGCGTTGTCGCTGATGAATTCGATTCGCATCCGCCCGACCATCGTGGCTCCCGAGGATGTGATTGCCGGCGACCTCGAAAAACGCAGCTTCAAGGCACTCATTCTGCCGTACAACAAAGGCATGTCGCCCAAAGAAGCGACAGCGATCCGTAAGTTCGTGGCCGCTGGCGGGCTGGTCATCGCCGACAACAATCCAGCGACGTATAGCCAGCATGGTCGCAAACTGGATCCACCGGCGTTGGCCGATTTGTTTCCGGTCACAGATAAGATTCACACTCAGCCGCACGGCAAAGGACACGCGGCTTATCTGCCGAACGTTATCAACGGTTACACAACGCGACTCGTAAACGACGACCACCATGGGGCGGACATCGTCGAGAAGTTGCTCGCGAGTTACGCGAATGAACGACCGACAATCCAGCTGTTCGATCAAGTCGGCCAACCGCGTCGTGACACTCTGATGCGAGTCTTCCGACATGGCCAGACGACGCTTGTTGGATTGCTGCGAGCACAAACGGCTGCGGCTGACCGACCGGCCAGGACAACAATGAAGCTGCCCGAAGTTCGGCACGTTTGGGACGTTCGCAATCGCAACTACCTGGGCAAAACCGACACGCTCAAACTCAACCTCGATCAACAGCCTCGCTTCTTTGCTCTACTTCCGCATTATCCAGCTTCCGTCAGTCTGTCGTCGGTTGAAGCCACGTCGCCCGGTGGGAAACTGACATTGAATGGTGTTGTCGAGAGTCCCATGAGTTCGAAGGAACCCAATATCGGACACGCCGTCCATATCGAAGTCTTTGGACCGGATGGTGATGAACTCGAGTGGTTCCGGCAGAATGTTGTCTTCAGCCGTTCTACATTTCGCGTCGTGTTGCCCGTCAGCCTGTCGGCCAGGCAGGGTCGATATCGAGTCGTCGTCGAACACGCGATCACGGGCACTCGGAGCGAAACAACCTTCGACGTCATCACGCCGCCCGTGGCCGTACCCACGAAGGATTGAGGAATGAATCGATGCGTTGTTTGAGCCTGATATGCCTGACCTTGAGCCTTACGATTAGCGCTGATGGCACTGAAGTGCTCGCGGATGACACCGAAACGCTCATCGTGAATGACGATTTCGAGAAGTGGGAATGGAAACCCATCGATTTCAACCAGCGCCGCGACGGACGCAATCGCCTGAAAGCAGGACGCGTTCTTCCGTTTGAACACCGAGGGCCGTTGCTTCGCATTGCCAGGGGATTCACTCTGCCATCGGGGCGATTGATCGAAGGTGACGAATCGTTCGACGGAAGCTCGACACGTCTTGAAGATACTCAAGTCGGACTCCACGGTCGGTACTCATCCATCATTCGTCCGGCCGCGACGTACCGCTACGAGGTGGCGTTGAAAGGCCAGGGTACGTTTCACTTTCGGGCCTGGGCCGGAGCAAAACATCCATTGACGGGCAAGTTTCGCTGGCTCGGCTTCCCTGACCTGATCAAAGTCGATGTGACCGACAAATGGCAGGTCTATCGTGGAACATTCCAGATGCCCGAATTTCAAACGGCCGGTTTTCAACTCCCGGAAAAAATCTCGGCAGCGATCGTCGTCAAACAAGACGACAAGGTCGACGTGGATGAATTCCGTGTCTGGGAATTCAAAAAGAAAACGCGCGAATAGAACATGAGGAATGGGAGCGGACACGACTCTCGCGGCGAACTTAGCTGAGTCCCATCGCGGAGAAGAAAAATGTGTCACGAACCAAATTCCCGATCGCATTGCCGAGGCGTTTACCACGTGAGAACGCAATGAAGACACCGCTTTACGTCCTGACCTTCTGTGTCATCGCCGTCGCGAGCGAATTCAGCGAGGGTGACGACAATTCGGCGGCGTTGCGTGACCTTGCCTTGCAGCCGCCGCGGGTAACGGCTGAGTTCGATCCGGACACCGTGAAGAGCACTCGCGGCGCGCAGGGCGTTCCGGCGATCGAACGCGCCGCGAACGGACGGCTCTGGGCGGCCTGGTATGCGGGACCGAGCCCGCGAGGCGTGGAGAGTTCCAGGAGTTATGTCGTGCTCGCCACGAGCGGCGACGACGGCGTCACATGGTCCGAGCAGCTACTGATCCGGGCACGCCGGTTTGTGCATACCTACGACCCTTGTCTGTGGATTGATCCGCAGCGGCGGCTGTGGTTCTTCTGGGCTCAAAGCGCCGGTGTGCAGGATGGGCGGATGGGTGTCTGGGCGGTGGTCACCACGGACGCCGACTCGGAGACTCCGGAGTGGTCGCCGCCGCGACGGATCGCCAACGGAGTCATGTTGAACAAACCGACGGTCCTGAAAAACGGCGACTGGCTGCTGCCTGTGGGCTTATGGCGAGACAACACCAACGTGCCGAATGTCAAATTCGATGCCGAGGAACTTGCGCAACGAGAGGTTGATCGATCTGGACGCCCAAAGCGCCGATCGGCACCGAAAGCGCCAAAACAACTCTCACAACAAACACGCCTGGCGTGGCCGTACACGATCGAGATGCTGACTCACGACCTCGGCGACGAGCGTGGTTCGAACGTGTATCGATCGACGGATCAGGGCAAGTCGTTCGAACGCATCGGTCAGGTCCGCATTCCCGGCACACGAGTCGATGAGCACATGATTGTCGAGCGTGGTGACGGCAGCCTGTGGATGCTGCTGCGAAATACAGGCGGAATCGCACAGAATGTCTCCACCGATGGCGGCCGAACGTGGAGTGACGGATCGCTCTACCTGCAGGGCCGAAAGTTCCGCAACAAACGATTCTTCATTCGTCGGCTGAACTCCGGAGCGTTACTGATGGTGCGGAACAACTCACCCGACGGAAAACGCTCTCACATGACGGCGTTCGTGTCGGACGACGACGGAGCGACGTGGAAAGGCGGGCTGCTACTGGATGAACGAGTGTCGTCGTATCCCGACGGTATTCAGGCGGAAGACGGCACGCTTTTCATCATCTACGACCACCAGCGTTTCACACTCAACCGCGCCGGCAAGCGGGGAGTGGGCTCCGTACAAATTGCCGTGTTTAGCGAAGAAGACGTTCGCGCCGGCAAGCCAGTCACGGACAAAGTTCGCCTTCACCAGGTTGTGACACAACTTCAGGACACGGACGACACGTCGGGGGCAGTGGGAAAATGAAGATCCAACTGATAACCGCGGTCGCCGCGCTGTGGTGTTGCGGAGAAAAGAGACCTCTTTGGTCCTCCTGCCGACATGGATTTCGGCTGGAGTGTCCGAATTTACCGAGATTCTTCCAAATTCGCGGCAGGTTTCTTGAGTGGCGGCGGATAGGGTATGTATGAACGATCAAGAACCGCAATTTGAACTTACTGAGCCCGACTTTCTGGCGTTGCTGGTGAAGTTTGAGCCTGCTCTTCGGGCGTATGCTCGTGGTCTCGTTCCGGACTGGGATTTGGTGGACGAGGCGTTGCAGGAAGCCAGTGTGACGATGTGGCAGAAGCGAAGTCAGCTGGAGAGTGCGGATGGTTTCGTTCCTTGGGCCAGAGTCATCCTGCGGTTCAAGTGTCTGCGGCAACTGGAGAAGTTGCGTTCGCGACGCCCGCTGTTGAGTGATGAAGTGCTCGAAAAGGTCGCTGAGCGAAGTGAACGCCGACCGGTGCAAGAGCTGCATGGATGCGGGCAAGCACTCCACGCGTGTCTCGATCAGTTTTCGGCAGAGCATCGGGAGTTATTGCTGGCTCCGCATAGTTCAACCTACACGGTTGTTGAAATTGCAGAGCGCCGAAAAAAGTCGCCGAACGCGTTGTACAAGTTGCTGGGTCGGCTGCGCGAACAGCTCGCCAATTGTGTCCGACTCAGAATGGCTGCGGAGGTACCTCAGGTATGACATCGAACGAACTGATTCATCGTTACCTGACGGGTCTTGCCACTGAGGACGAAGTGCGGAAACTCGAAGCTCGTCTGACCAATGACGACAAGCTTCTGGATGAGTTCCTGTTTCAGGCAGAAGTCGACACGCATCTGCGACAGGAAGCTCAGTCTGCCGTGACACCAGCTGACATAGCGAATCAACCGATTCCACATTCCACGTCGACTTTCTGGAAGTGGGTATCCGGTGTTTCAACGCTGGCGGCGACAGTTTTTCTGGCGCTGACGATTCTCAACTTTCCGCAGCAGCAAACAGCGATGGCGTATCCGTCGCTTGGACATTTGACCGTAGAAGTCTCCCGTACCGAACACAACATCTGGGCGGCAGCGGCTGACGGTGATCTGAATGCAGTCGGCAATGAGCTTGAAAACCACGTGTCCGTCAATGCGAAGGCAGAATGTGGACTGACTCCTCTGCACGTCGCGACTCTGTTCGATCAGTTGGCGACCGCCCGACTGTTGCTTGCCAGTGGAGCGGATGTGTCGCTGACCGATGGCGAAGGAAACACGGCGCTGCACATGGCGGCTTTTCTGGGACATACCGACATCGTACGTGCGTTGCTGAAAGTTGGAGCAGATCCAGCGGTTCGCAATCATCTCGGCTTCAGTTCCGTGGACAACGTGGCCGTCAAGTGGAGTTCGGGTTTGGAAGCCTACTACCACAACGTTGAAAAAGTGCTGAACACGTCATTGGACCTGGAACGGATCAGGTCCGAGCGGCCGAGCATTTTGCAACTACTATCCACCGCGAACGTCGTATCAATCAACCGCACGCCCACGATCAGCCTCTGGCAGGCTGCCATCACCGGCAACACAGCAGCGGTCGAACAGCATATCGCGGCGGGCACCGACCTGGAGGCAAAGGAAGACCTCGGCGGCAGCCCATCGCTGATTTTGGCCGCGATTTTCGGGCAGAAAGAAGTCGCGAGCATCCTGATCGATGCCGGAGCCGATCTCGAGTCGCGAAACAATTCGGGCGGGACAGCACTTCACCACGCATGCTTTTTCTGCCGCCCGGAGATCGTGGAATTACTCCTCGACTTGGGAGCAGACCCGAATCAAATCAACAATCGCGGACTTACTCCCCTAAAAATCGTGACGCTCGACTTCGACGAAGATCTTCAAGGAGCGTACCTGCACGCGTACGACTGGCTCAACCTGGAACTCGACCTAGACGACATCAAGAGTGCCCGAATTCAAATCGCAGGCATTCTCAACAAGTACACGTCATCGAAGGATAACAATTGATGACGAGCTCGGAACCAGCCCGCCGACACGATCTTGACGCGTTGCGAGGATTCGCAATGTTACTGGGTATTGTTCTGCACGGCGCAATGTCGTTCATTCCGGGAGTCGGTGTGTTCTGGGGAGTCCAGGATTCTCAATCCAACGGGCTTTTTGGAATCTTGCTGGCGTCGATTCATGGATGGAGAATGCCGCTGTTCTTTTTGGTCAGTGGGTTTTTCACTGCGATGCTTTGGAAGAAACGCGGCTTTCGACCACTGCTTGTCCATCGATTCAAACGGATTTTCCTGCCTTTGCTGCTGGCGATGGTGACGATCATTCCCGTGATGTTGATCGTTTCAGGCTACGTGCGTTCGCGACCCACGTCTGAACCCACATCGACGGCGAAGGAGCGTGATGCGAACGCACTGCGGTCTGGCAGTGATGTACGTGGTGGTGCCGGAATTGATGTCTCGGCCGCTGTAGTGCTCGGCGACCTGAATACTCTGGACGCCTATTTGCGAAACGGAGGAGATGTCGATGCGAAGGATGCATTCGGATCGGCTCCGATGCATGTGGCCTGTCTATTCGGGCGAGCAGATGCGGCAAAGCTACTGCTGGCTAACGATGCGAGTTTGGAAGTTGAGAATAACGACGGTGCCACTTCTGAACAGCTTCTTGCACTCGATTGGGAAACAACTGCGTATATCGCTGGACTGGTACAAGTGCCGGTTGACCGCGAAGAGTTGCTCGCAGGACGCCAGCAGATCGCGGCTGCAATCAATGAAAAAACAGGGCGAACGGCTCCCGTGATGACCGCACGTGACGCACAGGCAAACGGTTTGGAAGGGCTCATTGGCCTACTGTTTGACGTTCCAGTCTTTCACCACTTGTGGTTTCTGTGGTTTCTTTGTTGGTTCGTCTGTGGATTTGCGTTGCTTGTGAAGCTGCTGCAGACGCTACGAATTCCAGCCGTGTCAGATAAGTGGCTAACATCCTGGCTGCGCTACGTCTGGCTGATCCCGCTTGCCGCCGTGCCTCAGTATTTCATGGCCAGTTCGCAATACGCTTATGGACCAGACACGTCGATCGGACTGCTGCCGCTTCCGGCCGTCTTCGCTTACTACGCGATATTTTTTGGCTACGGGGCGATGTACTTTGGCGCGAACGACCAGGCAGTTACCGTTGGCAAAGGATATTGGTGGAAACTCGCAGCGGCGGTCCTCATTCTTTTTCCGATTGGGCTCGCCCTGCAGGGGCCGGACCGGACCAGCGGTCGAATCCTGTTTGCTGTCATGCAAGTCAGCTACGCGTGGGTGATGTCATTCGCAATGCTGGGCTTGTTTGACCGGCTCTTTCGTTCGCAGCGATTCTGGGTTCGCTACCTGTCTGATTCGTCGTACTGGCTTTATCTGGCCCATATTCCACTCGTCCTTCTCTTGCAGTTTATCGTCCGAGATTGGTCGTTGCCCTCTCTGCTGAAATTCGGATTCGTTTGTTCGGTCACCACCGTCTTGCTGCTTGTCAGCTATCGCTTATGCGTCAGAAACACCTGGCTGGGAGCTCTGCTGAATGGAAAAAGATATCCAGGACGTGACAAGAATACACAGATGCCAGAGTCAAACTTACAGGTTTCATCACCTGAAATACAGGAGTCGAACTGATGAAGATCATACTACTCACGTTGTCCTTATTTGTCGCAGCTGCCTCGTTGGTGTTAGTGGCAGCCGGCCAGCCTGATGGCGGCGTTGGAACTGGTTCAGGCTCTCCAGACGCAAATGCAACGGGCAAGGCGACACCACCGGAATTTCAGGTCGTCGGCCATCCAACGCTTGTGAGTCCGCATGTCAACCCGATTGCCATCAGTGGTGACCGCGTCTTTGTGGCGAATACTCCCGCAGATACAGTTGACGTGATTGATGTCGGAACGAAGAAACTGGTGCATCGCATTCCCGTGGGCGTCGATCCAGTCAGCATGGCTGTTCGACCCGATGGGCTGGAAGTGTGGGTGTCGAATCACGTTTCAGATTCTGTCAGCGTTATCGACAATGATTCGACCAGTCCGACGTATCTGCACGTCGTCGCTACGATTCAGGAGTTCGATTCGAAACATGCCACTACGTTCGACGAGCCAGTCGGGATTGCTTTCGCGAGCAACGACAAGGCATACGTGGCTCTATCATCGGAGAATCAAATTGCCGTTGTGGACGTGGCCTCTCGACACGTAACTAAGCGGTTGACGATTCCGGCTCAGGATCCGCGAGCCATTACAGTGCGCGACGGCAAGCTGTTTGTCATTCCGTTTGAGTCCAACAACAAGACGCAACTTTCTGGTGGTAAGAAGGACGACATCGACGGTGAACTGGTGACGTTCGATGCGTGGGAACATTCGATCATTCACAACAATGTGCTGTCGCTCGGACATGTTGTCGACATCATCAAGCATCCCGAAGTACCGGACCGGGATCTGTTCATCTTCGATACGGAAACCGATCAACTGGTGGAAACCGTCGATTCGCTGGGAACGCTGCTGTATGGTCTGACCGTCGCGTCGGACGGCACGGTCTTCGTTGCCCAGACCGATGCCCGCAACGATGCGAATGGGCGATCCGGAACGAAGAAGCACGACCTGAGTCAGCTCGAAAACCGAGCGTTTCTAAACCAAATCACGCGTGTCGAATTTAGCGGCAAGGGAGAAACGCGTCAGCCAGAGTTCATCGCTCTGGAGCCTCTTCCTCCTAAGCATCCAGAGCAGGGGCAGGCTCTCGCCACTCCATTTGCGATTCAAATCAGTGACGACGATTCAACACTGGTAGTTTCAGCGGCCGCTTCTGACAAGCTGTTTACGGTCGATGCAAAAAGTGGAGAATTACTGGGACGCGTCGACGTGGGCGCCGTTCCTCGTGGAATCGCGTTGCAGCAGAACGACGGGCGACTTGCTTCGGCATGGGTGCTCAACGCGGTCGCCAACACAGTGAGCCTTGTCGACCTGACCAATCGCGAAGCTCCGCAAGTCACGTCGACCATCACGCTCAGCGATCCGACTCAGCCAGCGGTCAAACGAGGGCGAATGGCGTTCGAGACTGCGTCGGCTTCGTCAACAGGAACGTTCTCATGTGCGAGTTGTCATCCCGATGGACATACCGATCAACTGCTTTGGGTGCTGAAGACGCCGATCGTCACTGGCGGTGATCAGATCATGCCCCGTTCCACAATGCCGGTCCGTGGACTGCGCGACACGGAGCCTTATCACTGGGATGGAATTCCTGGCGATCCCTATGGCGGCAACAACAGCGCTAACATTCACAGCAGCGTTCCGCCGAACTCTGATACCGATGACCCAGCCAGCAGCATCCGGCATTTGATTGATGGCGGACTCGCTTCGACGATGGCCTTCACGGACGCGAGTTCCCGAAACAACGAAAACAAAGTAGGCCAGCTTTCGGCGGCTCAGCGAGACGACATGGCGACGTTTCTGCTGAGCGTCCCGTATCCGCCCGCTCAACGTCGGCCCTACACTAGCGAAGTGACACAGCGGGCTCGCGACGGATTTCGCCTCTTCCACATCGACGGTGACAACGATCCATCCAAGCCCAAAGCCAACGTCTGCGGCGACTGTCATCGCATGCCGCATCTAGTCAGCACCAATACGCCCGGCACGGGCATGGATGCTCCGACTTGGCGAGGTGCGTATGATCGTTTTCTGATTCTGCCGCAGGGACGATTGAACATCCACGAGTTTCCGTTTTATCGTAAAGTTGCCAAACGCGGCCAGCCAGAAGAAGAAATTTGGCGTTTCTCATGGGGAGGCCGCCAGCGGTTTAATCCCGTGTGGGACATGGTGCTCGAAATGAGCACCGGTTACTCCGGCGCGTTTGCACGGCAGGTAACGCTGACCAAAAAGTCGATTGCTGATGAATCGACGTTGGATCTGCTGGCTGCTCTTGAAAGCGCGGCGGAAGAAGGCGCTGTTGTGTTGGAAGGCAATGGCGTTCGGATTGACGGCGATTCAACCACGGCAGTCAACCTGCGGTTCGGCCAGGACGGTCAACATCACGACCAATCTGGTGACTCGTCATTCACATCCGATCAGATACTTGAAAACATCGGTAACGGCAAGTGGATTGTTACGTTCACCGCTCGCCACGGCGAACACTGCGATGTTGAACATCCTCAGCCCGCCATCTGGACGGTCGGGCCAATCGAAAAGCAACGCGGCGCTCAAAAGTTTCCGGTGCTGTATCCTGGTGAATCCGAAATGCTGGTCAGCGGACGCAACGTTGACCAGCAGGCTCGTGTTTTCCTCGACGGTCATCGAGTCGACGGGAAAGTTTCGCTGAAGAAGAACGAACGCATCGCGATCAACCTGAAACGGCGTCCAGAAAACGGAATGCATCTGCTGCAACTTCAGAATCCCGGCGGCCAATTCAGTAATGATTTTATTCTCACGGTTGCCCAGGCGAAGCCAACCGATGATGACGAAAACGCAGGTGACGCCAAACAACCAAAGCCAAAAACTTTGGCCGAGGCCTTGAAACGATCCGGCTGGGATCGTCTTGTCGGAACGTGGGTTGACGAAGGCAGTCAGGGCGAAGGCCTGAAGATGACGGTGAAGTGGAAGATCAAGGACCGAGTTGTGGAAATGGAATCCATCGATCCCGGCCGCACATCGGTTTCACTGATCAGCATCAACGCAGCCAGCGGGGACATCTTTCAGGTCGGCGCTGACAGCACCGGTTCATCTCACCTGGGCACCTGGAAATTTCAAAAGACCGGCGACGCTGTCCTTAACCTCGGCTACACCGACGGCAACGGAACGCAGGGCGAAATTACACTTCGCTACAAGTTGGTCGATGACGACACGCTCGACTTCTCGCTGGCCCTTCCCCAGCCAATCCACGTTCGCTTGATCAGGGCGTCGGAATGACCCGATGTTTCAACTTTGGAATAAGCGAAATCGAAACAAGATCGGACTCGATGTCGCGATCGAGGCTCTGCGCGATTGCCTGCGGCAACGGAAGGCCACGATGGACGAACTGTGGAACGCCGCCAAGGTTTGTCGCATGTCCAAGGTCATACGGCCCTACCTGGAGGCGATGGTGTGACAAAGAACCGACCTCGAAACTTGGCCGCTTCCGTACGGCAGCGGTTGATGAACATTGCTCGGCAACAAAAGGAAGCTTTCGACCTGGTGCTTTGTCATCGTTAAGAATTCGGGTTGATTGAGATTAGCCCGTGTGGTCAAAAAACTCGAACGAACATTTTGTCCGATGAACTTCGAGTTTACATCGACAGATGAGGCCCGATTTTGGGTCGATAATTGATCCAGCGTGAACGGTGCTGGTTAAAAAGCACCGCGCTGCAGTTAGCCAACCGGTTAGTCGGAGATCAGTGTGGTGTTTGCAAAAGAATACGCCATAAGGGGACATTGTACTTTATTGGAAGAGCAGAATGTCGCCTTTGTTCTTGGGCGTGATCCCTTTACGTGGCGGTGGTTATGCTGACGTAAGTTGTTGTTGAGTGTGAGTTTGCCGCGTTGGCGGCTGGATGTCGCGGGGGGACTT